>Ga0210405_10000088_pt1 | contig 122825 bp, 89 predicted proteins | sample IncBWH11MmetaG_FD_155492 | JGI IMG/M metagenome (GOLD analysis project Ga0210405, IMG submission 155492) | Forest soil microbial communities from Barre Woods Harvard Forest LTER site, Petersham, Massachusetts, United States - Inc-BW-H-11-M | ecosystem: Environmental > Terrestrial > Soil >... | reverse complement strand
CTCGGTCGGCGCCGAGGAGCACAAGATGGGGATTCGCGGGTCGTCGACTTGCCCCATCATTCTCAACGACTGCAAAGTTCCGGTCGAAAACCTTCTGGGCGAGATTGGCAAGGGGCACGTGATCGCGTTCAACATCTTGAACGTGGGACGCTTCAAGTTGGGCGCGATGTGCGTGGGCGGAGGCCGGGTCTCGCTCGAAAACGCCATCGGCTATGCCAAGCAGCGCAAGGCGTTCAATAAGGTCATCGCCGACTTCGGGCTAGTTCGGGAAAAAATCGCCAACATGGCGACTCTGCTCTATGTCGGCGAATCGCTGGTCTATCGCACCGTCGGCATGATGGACGTAGCTCTGAGCGAGGTCGACAAATCAGCTGCCGACGCAGATAAACAGACGCTGAAGGCGATTGAGGAATATGCAGTCGAGTGCTCCATTATTAAAGTGTGGGGCTCGGAGATGATCGACTACGTCGTCGATGAGACGGTGCAGATTTACGCGGGCTATGGATTTGTGGAAGAGTATCCCGCTGAGCGCGCCTATCGCGACGCCCGAATTAATCGCATTTTCGAAGGCACCAACGAGATTAATCGGCTGATCATTACCGGCTTTCTACTGAAACGGGCGATGACCGGGCAGTTGCCACTGATGCCAGCGATCAAGAAACTGATGGATGAGGTGCTTTCGGGTCCTGCGATCGCGGAGGAACTCGAGGGTGCGTTGCCGGAAGAACGCAGGCTCGTGGGGCAAGCTAAGAAACTGGGTCTGTTTGCCTCGGGCGCGGCTACGCAGAAATACATGCAGGCGATTCAGGATCAGCAGGAAATCATGGGCGCGATCGCGGACATGACGATTGAGACCTACGCCATGGAATCGGCGGTGTTGCGGGCGCAGAAGATCGTAGAGGCTAAAGGCGAGGCCGGAGCGGCTTTGCCGATTGCCATGACGCGCGTGTATCTGTCGCAGGCGTTTGAGAAGGTCGAATCCGCCGCGAAGAAGGTGATTGCGGCCGTTGCCGACGGCGACATGTTGCGGACGCAGCTTGCGATCCTGCGGCGACTGGCGAAGTACGAACCGTTCAATACGATCGAACTGCGGCAGCAGATCGCGCTGAAATTGATCGAGCGCGGGAAGTACACGCTGGCGTAGAAACCGAGCCTAAGAGCTCAACCACAGAGGACGCAGAGCCTCCGCGTTCCCGCGTGTCCCTCTGTGGTTAGCTTTGTTCTTGCTCGTCCCTCTGATACAAATGTCACGATGAAAATCACAGGCCTGCACCTCATCGCCGCGCTTGCGATGGTTTCTACTTTGGCGGCTCAATCTACTCCCGCCGCGTCGCAGGATTCGGCCACGTTCGACGCCGACGGCACCGGGCACCTCACCCGCGTCGTTCCGATGCCAACGACCATCAGCCTGGAAGCGCAGAAGTGGCTGGAGTCGCTGGCGCAGCAGAAAGTGGGTCCGCCGGAAACGCTGGCCGAGCGCCGAGCGCGCACCGACGAATGGCGCAAGATGGATTCCGCCGAGGCACGCCGGTTTTACCCGGTGAATATCGAGGAAACCACAACGGCCGGCGTGCGCACCGACATCATTACTCCACTGTCAACTTCGGGCAACAAGCGGGTGCTCATCAATCTTCATGGCGGCGGATTTAATTCTGATTCAGGCTCGCTGATCGAGGGTGTTCCCATCGCGAACCTGGCGAAGATCAAAGTTGTTTCGGTCTACTATCGGCTCGCACCGGAGAATCCATTCCCCGCCGCAGTCGACGATGTGGTTGCGGTTTACAAGGAATTGTTGAAAACCTACTCGTCGCACAGCATTGGAATTTTCGGGACTTCGGCGGGCGCGATCCTGACCGCCGAAGTGGCCGTGCGACTGAAGCAACTCGGGTTGCCGCTGCCCGCCGCGCTCGGAATTTTTTCCGGGCTTGCCGACTTCAGCCGCGTCGGCGATGCCCGGCAACTGTTTACGCTGAATGGCCTTCCCGGGAAAATGGAACCCGTCGATCCCAATCATTTGCCCAACGATGAGTATGTCGGTAAAGCCGATCGCAAAGATCCTGTCCTGTCGCCGATCTTCGCCGACCTGCACGGCATGCCTGCCAGCCTGCTGGTCACGAGCACGCGCGACTTGCTGTTGAGTGATACCGCGACATTTCATCGCACACTGCTTGGCGCCGGGAATGACGCGCGGTTGGTCGTGTTTGAGGCCCTGCCGCACGCTTTCTGGTATCACTTCCAACTGCCGGAAACCAGAGAAGCGCTGGAGTTGATGGCGAAGTTCTTCGACGAACAACTGGCTCGCTAGAATCCGGCCGCGGCCCTGAATAATGCCGGCTATTTAATCATCTTCTCCTCCGGCACCAGCAGATAGCTCACGAACGCCACCTGCTTGCTGTCCGGAGACCACGAGGGGACATTGATCGTTCCCTGTCCACCGAATAATTTCGCCAGCACTGTGATTTTCTTTTCCGCAACATTCGAATCGCCGAGCGACATCAGGCGCAGCATCACGTCTTTGTTTTCGGGATGTCCGGTCACATCTGCACCGTAGGTGAGGAAGACCATCCATTTTCCGTCGGGCGAAATGTGGGGGAACCAGTTGTTGAGATCGTCGGAAAAGACCTGCTCCTGGTTACTGCCGTCAGGCTTCATGCGCCAGATCTGCATGTGGCCGGTGCGCTCGGAGTTGAAGTAAATGTATTTGCCGTCCGGTGAATATTCCGGGCCGTCGTCGAGGCCCTTGGCGGTGGTCAGACGCGTTTCTTCGCCGCCAGCAACCGGGATCGTATAAATATCGAAGTCGCCGTTGCGCTGTCCGACAAAGGCCAGTGTCTTGCCGTCGGGCGACCAGCCATGCCAGTACGATGGAGATTTCTGGGTGATCCGCCGTGGCGCGCCGCCTGCGATGGGGACGATGTATACCAGTGAGTTGTGATCGTCCTGGGAATTATCGCTAAGGGCGAGTTGCGTGGCATCGGGCGAGATGCCGTGATCGTTGTTGCATCGAGTGGCGAGTCCAGTGTCGATCGTGAGCGGTTTGTCGCTGCCAACTGCAAGACGCTCGATGTGGCCATCGCGATTGAAGAGGAACAGGCGGCCGTCGCGCGTCCAGTTGGGCGCTTCGAAGCGTCCTTCTGCGAGATACTTTACGCGGCGGTCGGCGGAATCGATGGTGACGGTTTCGAGCGTGCTGTAGAGAACTGGCTTGCCGGCCTCGGCGTGAGCAGGCTGGCTTAGCTCGACGTTGGAAAAGACTGCAGTCTCTACGACATCTTTGTCGTGGGAACACACGCCGAGTCCGACATAGAACGCGCCTTGCAGTGGGATGCGGAACCATCCGCCCGCCACTTTGGGTTCGCCTTCCTCAGCCAGCGACATATAAATGTAATCTCCGCGCCGGGCTATGCGCAGGCGTTTCGGGGCGGAAAGGTTCGATTGAATCTCGCGCGTGATCGCGCCCTTCTCGTCGCGGAATTGCAGCGAGGTCAGACCGCTGGCGTGCAGGGCCACGTCAGCATAAACGGAGTCGGCGTCGAGGCTCTGCCGGAGCATCAGCACGGCTTTTTTGTGCTCGTTTCCAGTCTTGTTCAGAAAGGAAACGTCGGCGGTCAGGGTCACATCGCCGGAGAGTTTCTTCCACGCGAACTGAAACGCGTCCGCAGCCAACCACATGTTCTCGCCGCTGCCGGTGATGGTATAGGTTTTCTTCACGGCATCGTAGACAACGGAACCTGGGTGCAGGACTGTGCCAACATCCGAGTGACTGTCGAAGATTGCGGCGGGGAAACTGGCGTTCTGAGCCCAGGCTAGGCTGCCGAGAGTAAGAATGATCGCTACGGTCAGAAGCAATCCGTGAAGCTTGCGCATGAAAAATGCTCCGGCGAGTGGTTGGGGATATGGACAAGCAGGCATTGTAAATCGGATCACCCTGGGGGCTAAAGCCCAAGGGCAAAGAAACGAGCTTTGTCGCTGCGCTTAGAGCGCTGCGCCACCCAAAATCGCCGACCCTTCTACCAATCCCCGCGTACTTCTGTTAAAAACGTCTGCATGAAAACGAGAGCCTCTCTGATTGCGCTGTTTTGCATTTCGCTTATCGTCCCTGGCCTGATCGCGCAGGAAAAAACTGCGCCTTCGGCGAATCTGGCGCTCACGCCGCCCATGGGGTGGAACTCGTGGAATAAGTTTGGCTGCAACGTCAGCGAGGACATGATCAAGAGCATGGCCGACGCCGTGGTGAAGTCGGGCTTGAAAGACGCGGGCTACAAGTACGTGAACATTGATGACTGCTGGCAGGTGAGCCGCGACGCCAACGCGAATATTGTTCCCGATCCGCAGCGCTTCCCGCATGGCATGAAGGCTGTGGGCGACTACATTCATTCTCTGGGGCTGAAGTTCGGAGTTTATTCCGACGCGGGATCGAAGACTTGTGCGGGGCGGCCTGGGGGCCTGGGGCATGAGTATCAGGACGCGGTGCAGTACGCCGCTTGGGGCGTCGACTACTTGAAGTATGACTGGTGCAACACGACTTCGCAGGATGCCAAGGCGTCCTACGCCAACATCCGCGCGGCTCTCGACGCTTCCGGCCGGCCTATCGTGTTGAGCATTTGTGAGTGGGGCAAGGCCCAGCCCTGGTTATGGGGCAAGGACGTCGGCGGGAACTTGTGGCGAAGCACTGGTGATATTCAGGATCGCTGGGGAGGAGGCCAGCAAAAATGGCCGGACGGTTCGTGTTGTTCGAATGGTGTGCTCTCGATTATCGATCAGCAGGTTGGATTGCAATCGTATGCCGGACCGGGACACTGGAACGATCCCGACATGCTCGAAGTCGGCAATGGTGGCATGACGGACGTAGAATATCGCTCTCACTTCAGTCTGTGGGCGCTGCTGGCCGCGCCGTTGATCGCGGGAAATGATTTGCGGAACATGCGACCGGAGATTCACGACATTCTGACGAATAAGGAAGTAATCGCGGTGGATCAGGATGCGCTGGGGCGCGAGGGCGAGCGTGTGGCAAAGAACGGCGACCTAGAAGTTTGGGTAAAGCAGTTAAAGGATGGGAGCCGCGTAGTGATCCTGTTGAATCGCGGCGGAAGCGAGCAGCAGATTTCGGCCAACTGGGAGGACCTTGGCTATCCCGGAGGAGTGAGCGCTTCTGTGCGGGACTTGTGGCTGCACAAGGAGCTGGGAAAGTTTACGGGGAAGTTTTCCGCGAACGTGGCGTCGCATGGCGTGGTGATGGTTGCGGTGAAGCCCTAACGACTTTTAACCACAGAGGGCACTGAGGAACACAGAGGTCACGCTGGCTTTTTCAGTTCTTCCATCACGCTCTGGATCAGTTCTTTCGCGTCGGTCAGACTCTTCATAATGATTTGAATATCCATGACCGGCTTGCCCGGCCAGCGCTGGCTCTGGCAATAGACGCCGTGCTGGCCGACCAGTGCCATGGCGTCGGTAATGGTGTCCATGGTGACGGCGAGGCGTCCGCGGGGCACGCCCATCATGGTCTCGTAGTGTTCCAGTTCTTCCTGCTTCTCTTCGAATACCGGCATGGGACGATTGTAACTGCATGCGGGCATGGCGCATAATCGCGTGACTGCTGACCTATTCTTTGCTCACACGTCAAAACCCTTGGCATTCGAGATTCGAAACTTCACTATTCCAAAAGGAGAGATCAATGCAAAAACGAATCGCCCTTCTCGCGTTGGCAATTCTGACCCTGACCGTGTTCGCCACGGCGCAGGCTAGTCCTCCGGCTTCGGCTTCGTGCGATCTGGGAGGCGGCAAGACCATCAAGACCGACTACTCCAGCCCGCGCATGAAGGGTCGCAAGATTTACCCTGGGCTCGTGCCCTTCGGCGAGGTCTGGCGCACCGGCGCCAACTCGGCGACAACGTTTGTCACCAGCGCCGACGTGAATGTGGGTGGCAAGACCGTGCCTGCCGGGAGCTATACAATTTTCACCGTCCCAACGGCCGACAAGTGGACGCTGATCGTCAACAAGAAGACGGGCGAATGGGGGATTCCGTACAAGTATGAGAGCGACGAACTGGTGCGGGTAGACATGAAAGTGTCGAAGCTGCCTTCTCCGCTGGAAAACTTCACCATCGACTATGCCAAGTCGGGCGGCGGCTGCACCTTGCAGATTGACTGGGAGACGACGCGCGCGTCGGTGGACATCGGCGCGAAATAATCCGCGGAATCGGCCTGGGGAGAGACTGCACGACCTTGCGCGAGCGAGGCTCGTGCAGTTTTATTTTTTCGGTTGACTGAGCGCCGCGGCGGCTTGCTGCGCTTCAACAAACTCGGGAGAGATCTTCAGGGCCTGTTGGTAGGCATTGAGCGCCTCGAGGATATGCCCGGCCTGCGCCAAGGTGCGGCCGAGTTCGTAATACGCTTGCGCTGTGGGCTGCAGTTCCACGGAGCGGGAGAGATCGCTGATCCCCTCTTCGAGTTTTCCCTGCTTCCGCGCCAGCAGGCCGAGGCCGAGCCAGGCGTTGTACTGGCTGGGATTGAAGCGCAGCGACTGGTCGAAATCCTTGTGCGACGCGTCGTCATCCCCCAGCGCGCGGTAGGCAGCGCCCAGGTTGGCATAGGTTTGGGCCAAGAGCGCTGGCTCGGAAGTGAGTTGAATCGCGGCCTCATACTGCGCCACGGCCTCGTGCATCTGGTTGTGAGTTTGAAAGTAGGTTCCGAGATTTCCGCGGCTCAAGGGATCTCGGGGATTGATGCGTGCCGCGGCTTCGAAGTGAGGATGGGCCTCTTCCTCTTTGCCTTCGAGCGTCAGGGCGCCGCCCAGATTGTCCTCGGCCACGAAATTATTTGTTGTGACCGCGAGCGCGTGCGACCACAGAGCTTCGTTGCTCTGCCAATATCCGATCTGGCGATGCGTGGTGAACGCGAGGGCAACGAGAAGCGCGGCCGATGGAAGCGCGGGCCAGAGGCCGAATTCATGCTCTTGGGCCCAGTCGGCGACGCCGAAGGCGACCATCACGAAAATTCCGATCAGCGGGATGTAAGCGTAACGATCGGCCATGGCGGCTTCTCCGACCTGTACCAGGCCGATTACCGGAACCAGCGTTCCCAGAAACCACAACCAGCCTACGAGCAGATAACGGCGCGAACGGAATCGCCATGCGGCCATAGTGATAGCAAGCAGAACCAGAGCGGCGACGATCACTTGCCAGGCTGCGAGCGAATCGCCGGGATGGGGATATAAAGGCGCCAGGTGCGCGGGCCATACCATCTTCCACAGATACAGAGCGTAGGCGTAGATTGCGTTGGCGATGCGCGCTCCGAAAGAGTATTCAACGGTCGTGCGCACGGCGCCGCCGGCCTGTTGCGCCTGCATGGTGATCACGGCGCTGGCCGCGGAGAGCGCGAGCAGCGGCAATTTTTCAAGTGCGAGTCGCGACCAGGGGAACGTTGGATTCCCAGCATTCGCTGCCATGGTCGTTTCGTTGTTCGCACCGCGGACTCGGCACAGCGGCCAATAGTCAAGCAGCAGCAGGACGAACGGGAGCGTGATGACCATGGGCTTGGAGGCGAGTCCGGCGGCGAACAGAGCCGCGACCGCCAAATACCGCTTCCAGTGCGGCTTTCGCGCATACCATCCGTATGTCCAGAGGGTAAGGAAGAAGAACATTGTGCAGAGGACATTTTTTCGTTCTGCGACCCAGGCAACCGATTCCACGTTGATGGGATGAAGAGCGAACAGCGCAGCCACGAAGAGGCTCGGTCCAAGGCGCTTGGTGGCCCACATCAAGAGCAGAAAAAGCAGGACCACATTCACGGCATGCAACAGGATGCTGGTGAAATGGTGGCCGACGGGATTCAGGCGATAGAGCGAAACATCGAGCGCGTGCGACATCCAGGTGAGCGGATGCCAGTTGGCTTGTTCGGTTGATGTCAGCGACCAGGTGAAGGTCTCCGCCGTCAGGCCCTGGCGAATGTGCGGGTTCTCGGTGACGTAACGGTCGTCGTCATAGTTTACGAAGGGATGGCGATTGACCGGGTTATAGAGCGCGAGCGTAACCGCCGCGAGCAGCAGGCACACGATGGGGTTGCGCTTCTCGGCTGACAGGAATGTCCCTGGCGATTCTCTCGCGGGCGGAGTTTTGTTTGTGGAAGGCAATAAGTGATTTTAACCACAGAGGGCATGGAGGAACACAGGGGAGGAAACATTGAAGGCACGGGGTGGGAGCAATTGATGATGGTTGATTGATGATGGTTGATTGACCTGATGATCGGCGACTCGTTGAGTTTCAATCAGCAATCATCAATTCAACTCGCCGGCTTCCAGCGAAGCACTGGCTTCCTAGCCGCGGCCGTCTCATCCAGTCGCGAAACGCGCGTCGAATGCGGGGCGTCGAGCACGGTTTGCGGATCTTCTTCCACTTCTTCGGCGATCGACTTCATCGCCTCGATGAACAGGTCCATCTCTTCTTTCGATTCGCTCTCGGTGGGCTCGATCATGAGCGCACCGGGCACGATCAGCGGAAACGCAGTCGTATAAGGATGGAATCCGTAATCGATCAGACGCTTGGCGATGTCCATGGTACGGACGCCTTTCTTCAGCTGCAGTTTGTCGCTGAAGACGACCTCGTGCATGGTCGGCGTGGAATAGGGCAAATCGTACGCGCCTTCCAAGCCTTTGCGGATGTAGTTGGCGTTGAGCACGGCATCTTCGGTGGTCTGGCGGAGGCCGTCGGGGCCGTTGGCTTGAATATAGGCGAGGGCGCGCACAAACATTCCGAAGTTGCCGTAGAAGGCACGCACGCGTCCCACGGACTGCGGGCGGTTGTAGTCGAAAGCGAGAGTACTGTCCGATTTCGTGGTCAGGACCGGAGTCGGAAGAAAAGGTTCGAGAGCTTTTTTGATGGCCACCGGGCCTGAGCCCGGACCGCCTCCGCCGTGCGGGGTCGAGAACGTCTTGTGCAAGTTGAGGTGCATGACGTCGACGCCGAAATCGCCGGGGCGGACTTTGCCTACAAGCGCATTCATGTTGGCACCGTCCATGTAGAGCAGGCCGCCCTTGGCGTGGAGGATGTCGGCGATCTTGTGGATGTCCTGCTCAAACACGCCGAGCGTGTTTGGATTCGTGAGCATGAGCGCGGCGACGTCTTCGTTCATTTGCGCCGCGAGCGCTGCGGTGTCGACCATGCCGCGCGAGTCCGACTTCAGATTTTCGACCGCATAGTTCACCATCGCGGCGGTGGCCGGATTGGTTCCGTGCGCGGAGTCGGGAATCAGAATTTTCTTGCGCGCGTTTCCTTTGGACTGGTGATAGGCGCGAACCATGAGCAGGCCGGTCATCTCGCCGTGCGCGCCGGCGGCGGGTTGCAACGTGATCGCGTCCATGCCGGTGATTTCGATGAGTTGCTCGCTCAGCGTTTTGATGATGTACAACGCGCCCTGGGAAATTTTTTTGGGCTGGTAGGGATGTCCATTCGCGATGCCCTCGACCCGCGCCACCGCCTCGTTCACGCGCGGGTTGTACTTCATGGTGCACGAGCCCAGTGGATACATGCCAAGGTCGATGGCGTAGTTCCAGGTCGAGAGGCGCGTGAAATGGCGGATGATCTCGATCTCGCTCACCTCGGGCATGTTGCCGAGATCTTTTCTTTCGGACGCGCCGAGAAGCGCTGCGGTGTCCACTTCCGGCACGTCGAGCGGCGGCAACTTCCACGCGGCCTTGCCTGTCGACGACTTCTCGAAGATCAGACCTTCGTTCTGGTTAACGTGGCGTGTCGCTTTGCGCGTCATGTGCTTCATAACTTATTGAGTCCTAAATTCGAAACCTGCGACGGAGGCGTAAAGGCTCGTCCGTCTCCCTTACAGGTTGGGCACTTGCCCGTTCCGACACAATTCGAACACTTCGGATCGTCTTCATTGATATGTGTATTGACACCCGTTCCGTCGCATTCGACACATTTGCCGTCATCCTTACACTGCGGACAGCGTGGATCGCTGGGAAACAGAAGGGCGCTCATCGCGCCACCTCTTCGACATCTTCTTCCTTGGAAGACCGCACGGAGCGCTCGCTCTCGGCGATCAAGCCCGCGGCAGTATCGATTGCGCTGCGGGTGGTGAGCTCGGTACAGCACCACAATGCGGCGTTTCCGAGTTCGGGATAGAACTTCTTCAGCGGCAAGCCTCCGACCATTTTGTGTCCCAACAATCGGTTGTTGATGGCGTGGGGATCTTCGCTGGTCTGCACTACGAATTCGTTGAAGCGCGGCGAGTTACCGAACAGGATCTTGCCGTGCTTGACGAACTGGCCAGCTGCATAAGCGGTCTTCGCCAGATTCTGTTTGGCTAATTCCTTCAGGCCGACCTTGCCGTACACGGTCATGAAGATGTTGACCATGAGCGCGACCAACGCCTGGTTGGTGCAGATGTTTGAGGTCGCCTTCTCGCGGCGGATGTGTTGTTCGCGAGTCGCGAGGGTCAGCACGAATCCACGCTTGCCCTGCTTGTCGACGGTCTGACCGACGAGGCGGCCCGGCATTTGGCGAACATATTTCTCGCGCGTGGCGATGACGCCGCAATACGGACCGCCGAATCCGAGGGGTACGCCGAACGACTGCGCTTCCATGGCGATGACGTCGGCCTCACGCGGAGGCTCCACGATTCCGAGCGAGACCGCTTCGGCAATCGAGACCACAAGCATCGCGCCATGCTTGTGCGCGATGCCGGCAATCGCAGCGACGTCTTCAATGGTGCCGAAGAAATTCGGCGACTGGATCAGCACGCACGCGGTCTCTGGCGTAATCGACTTCTCGAGTTCCTTCAGATTCAGGCGGCCGTCGTCGTTGAAACCGGCGACCGATAGCGGCATGCCCTGATGCGTGGCGTAGGTGGCCAGGACCTCGCGATACTCCGGATGCAGACTTCGCGCGACTACGACCGACCGGCGGCCACTCAGGCGGACCGCCATCATCACGCCTTCGGCTGCCGCGGTGGAACCGTCGTACATCGACGCGTTGGCCACGTCCATCCCGGTAAGTTCGCAAATCATGGTTTGAAATTCGAAAATCGACTGCAGGGTGCCCTGGGAAATTTCCGCTTGATAGGGCGTGTAGGCGGTGAGAAATTCGCCGCGCGAAATCAGTGAATCAATAATGACCGGGCGGTAATGGAAGTACGCGCCCGCACCCAGAAAGCTGGTATAGCCGTCGCCGTTTTCGCGCGAACGCTGGCGGAAGAAGTCGACGATTTCCGACTCCGCCATCTGGCGCGGGATGTTCAAGTCACGAGTCAGGCGGTATTCGGCGGGAATCGGCGCGAACAGTTCGTCGACCGAGCGCAGGCCGATGGCCTTCAGCATCGCTTCGCGGTCGGCGGGAGATTTAGGTAAATAGCGCATAAGAAGTTCTTTAGATGTGCCTCAAGGTCATTTGGATTGAGGCGGCTCGGGCTTCGTTTGAATCAAGGGCAAAACTCGTCGAGTAGGACTCGGATGCATTCAAAGCTTAAACCATGAAAGACACGAAGGTACACGAAGGAATATCAGTGTCCCGCCTCCTCGGCCACAAACTTCTCGTAGTCGGCAGCCGAGAGCAGGGCGTCTAGTTCGCCGGGATTCTTCAGGGTGAGCTTCATCATCCAGGAGCCATGCGGATCGGTGTTCACCTTCTCGGGGGAGGTGGCGAGGTCGGCGTTGACTTCGGTCACAGTGCCCGACGCCGGAGCAAATAGGTCCGACACGGCTTTCACCGACTCGACCGTGCCGAAAGTTTTGCCGGCGGTGAGTTCGGCACCGACCTTGGGAGTTTCGACGAACACGATGTCGCCCAGCGACTGTTGCGCGTAGTCGGTGATGCCGACCGCGGCGGAGTTGCCGTTCACCTGAATCCACTCGTGCTCTTTGGTGTATTTGCGATCTGTGGGGTAGGGCATAAAAGCTTCTAGCTCCTAGCTGCTAGCTAATTTTGGTAGCGCCGGGACGGCGGCGCTACGAATTCGATCACTTCTTCGGCCGTCTATAAAAAGGTGTCGGCACTACTACGGCACCCACGCCTTGGCCTCTGATCTCTACTCTTACAGCGGTTCCGATGGCCGACAACTCCAGCGGCACGTATGCCAGCGCGATATTTTTCTTCAAAAACGGCGCTGGCGATCCGCTGGTCACGTATCCGATCTCGCGGCCGCGGTCGTCGAGTACTTTGTAGCCATCGCGGGCGATGCCGCGCTCTGTCATCTCCAGGCCCACCAAGGATCGCTCTACGCCGGCCTCCTTCGCCTTCTCAAGTGCAACTCGTCCGACAAACTGCGGCTTTTCCATCTTGCAGAAGCGGTCGAGCCCGGCTTCCCAGACATTGATCGTATCGGAAATTTCATGGCCGTAGAGCGGGAGTTTGCCTTCGAGGCGCAGAGTGTTGCGCGCGCCCAGGCCGCAGGGGACGACGCCGAACTCCTTGCCGGCGGCGAGAATCTCGTACCAAACGCGGGCGCTGGTCGCCTCGTCGGCGGGGATGTAGATTTCAAAGCCGTCTTCGGCGGTGTAACCCGTGCGGCCCATAAGAATGTCGGGGAGGCCGCACACATTACCGCGCGTGACCCAGTAGAATTTCACCGCGCTCAAGTCAGCGTGAGTGAGTTTCTGCAGCAGATGCACGCCCTTCGGGCCCTGGATGGCGATCTGCGTGAAGTCGTCCGACAGATTTTCGACGGCACAATCGAACTGGCGAGTATTGTCGCGCACCCAGCTGAAATCTTTTTCGCGCGTGCCGGCGTTGATGACCAAGAGGTATTCGTCCTCGGCAAGGCGATGGACGATCACGTCATCGACGAACGTCCCTTCGGGATAGAGCAGCGCGGAATATTGCGCCTGGCCGACAGCCAGCCGCGACGCGTCGTTCATGGAAATGTGCTGCACCGCGGCCAACGCCTGCGGTCCCGCTAGGCGAATGTCGCCCATATGGCTAACGTCAAAAATACCTACGCCGGTGCGCACCGCCATGTGCTCGTTGATAATTCCGCAGCCGATCGCGGCGGGATACTCCACGGGCATCTCCCAGCCGTTGAACTCCACCATCTTCGCGCCCATCTGGCGATGGACGGCGTTCAGCGCAGTTTTGCGGACGGCGGTCGTCGTGCCGGCGGGCGTCGCCTCAACCAGTGACAAAAAGAGACCTCTGTTCAACGGCAGAGCCGCTGGAGTGAGTGTAACCACTTACCGTATCACGCGGTTTTTCGGCGGGTCAAACGCGGGGAAAAATCTTTACCACAGGGGACACAGAGGACACAGGGGAATTCATTAGACTTGCTCCGTGTCCTCTGTGGTTGGGATTTTGACGTTACCGCCCGAATTGCACCGTCACCCGGGCGCCTGCGGCGACGTGGGTTCCAGCCACGGGGGATTGCTGGCGGGCGACGCCGCTGCCTACGGCGTCAAGTTGAAGGCCGAGGTCCTGGGCGGCTTCGACCGCCCCTCGCACCGTTTTGCCGACGAAGGACGGGACTTCGATTCCGCCTTGCTCAACGTCGAGGACTACGGTTCCGGTGGACGGCAGTTTTGACTGGGCGTCAGAGTCTGGAGATTTTGACGGAGTTTCCTGACTAACCCTTCCCGCCGGCATGGTGTCGCGCATCGCGGCTTGCACTACATTTCCTTCGCCTCTGGCAGTCGCGGGCGTGGGCGCCCGCGCCACACTCTGCGGCTTCGCCGGTTCGGCGGGAGCGCCACTTGCATCTGCGGTTTCCAGCGGCTCGCCGGGATGATCGGGGGTGCCTTCTTCCAGATCTTTATCTTTTATCTTCGACTGCGCCAGCAGCAACTGATGCTGCGGGGCCAGCGGCAGATCGTGCGGCACGTGCAGGTATTCGAGCACTTGCTGCGAGATTCGCTTGAACACCGGCGCCGCAACCTGACCGCCCTGGTGGGGTCCGACGGCCGAATCTAGAATCACCGCGACCACGATCTGAGGATTGTTCAAGGGTGCGAATCCGGCGAACGAACCGATGTATTTCGTCTTCGAATACGCGCCCGTGGCCGGATCGACTTTCTGTCCAGTACCAGTCTTCCCCGCCGATGTATAGCCTTCGAGGATTGCCTTGCGGCCCGTGCCTTCGAGCACGACTTTCTGCATCATGGCGCGCATCTCGGCGGCGGTGAACGAAGAAATCACGCGATGCGACGCGCCCGGATGAAAGGCAACCGTCTGCAGCGGGGTCTGCGGCGTCGCGGTTCCGGCCACGATGCGCGGCGCAACCCACACTCCGTCATTCGCAAAGGTAGAGATAAGGCTGGTGAGCTGGATCGGCGAAATACCGATCTCCTGACCCATCGAAATCGCGGCGATCGACACTTTCGACCAGCGGCTCACCGGCTTGGTCATCCCGCGGGTTTCGCCGGGCAACTCGATGCCGGTCTGCTGGCCGAATCCGTAGGCGCGAATGTATTTGTAGAAACGGTCTTCGCCCAGGCGCAGCGCAATTTTGATCGAGCCCACGTCGCTCGATTCCGCCAGCACACCCCACACCGGAAGCAGGCCGTGCGGCTTCGAATCGCGGATGCGCATGCCGTTGTAGACGATCGATCCCATCTGGCAGTCGAAAACTTCATCGGGATTCGTGAGCTTTTCTTCCAGCGCCGCTGAAATCGTCACGAGTTTGAAGGTCGATCCCGGCTCATACGCATAACTCACCGCGCGGTTAGTCAGCGCGCCGGGCGTGATTTGCTTGCGCTGATTCGGATTGAAGGTTGGGCGGTTGGCCAGCGCCAGGATTTCTCCGGTGTGCGGATTCTCGACGATCACGGTGCCGGCAATCGCCTGCGTGTCGTGAATCGCCTGATCGAGTTCTTTCTCGGCGACGTACTGAATGTTCTTGTCGATAGTCAGGACTAGGTTGTCGCCCGGATCGGGCTGCGTAGCGACGTCGGCGAACCACTTCCGGTGAGCGTCGACCGAGATAAACATTTTTCCCGGCTGGCCGCGAAGCTCGTCGTTGAACTCATGCTCGATGCCGCTCTGGCCGGAATCTTCCATGCCGACAGAACCGAGCACCTGCGCCGCCAGATCGCGCGCGGGATAAAAACGTTTGGGCTCCTTCTGGAAATGAATGCCCTGCAACTTCAGGGAATTGATGCGTTCGATGGTCTCGTCGCTGGCCTTGCGCGCCACCCAGCAGAAAGTTTTGTGAGCGCGGCAGTCCGCCAGCACAACGTTGTAGTCGTCGCCCGTAATGCGAGTGATGAGAGAAACGGCCGTGGGCAGATCTTTAACTTCGGTGGGCACGGCGAACGCGGAATCGACCAGCACCGACATAGCCAACTCGTGGCCGAAGCGGTCGTAGATGACTCCGCGCTTGGCGTCCAGCGGGATGGCGCGCTGCTGCTGATGTCCAGCCTGCTTGACGAACTTGCCGTAGCTGAAAATCTGGAGATAAACGAGGCGCCCGCAGATGACCACGCACCACAGCAGCATTATGGCGCCGAGGAGGTAGAGGCGGGAGTTCTTGCCGGGAGTGGAGTTGGGTGCCATCGAAACCCGTCGTTAGTCGCTGGTCGTTAGTCGTTAGTCTCTCCGCTCTGTCATCCTGAGCGGAGCATGTCGGTGAGCGAAGCGAATCGGCGTGCGCAGTCGAAGGACCCCTTGCACTCGTGCAGCGCCTGCGCCTTCGAAAGGCTCCTCCGCCACGGCCCCCGTGCCGGCACCTTCAGGCAAACATGGCGGCCCAATTACAAGCAGGCCGCCACCGAAACCCAGCCGAGCTTCGCTCGGCGGGCGGACGAATGCGTCCGCCCCTACGCAATCCTTAGTGCCCCGGGATCTCCAACACCGGAACGGCGCTCGCCATCACTGGAGTCTGGCTGTCTGTCGTCGCGGAATCCATGCGGATTACCTGCCCAGGTATCGGCGGGACCAGGCCGATGCGGCGGGCCAGCAGATCGATCCGTTCGGGATCGCGCAACGACGCGTCTTCCAAGCGCAGCGCGTGGTTCATCTCGGTCTTCTCGCTGAGTTCACGTTTGGACGATTCGATCTGGTAGCCGTACTCAATCGCCTTGAAGTGTTGCCAGGCATAAGTAAAGACCAGCAGGAACAGGCACACCAGCGCGGTGCCGAACTGCTTCATCTCGCGGTTGCGCCGCGGATCTTCCACCTTGACCAGACGGGAATTGTCGATCGCCTTGGAGAAGTAGATCTCGGGCGTGCCCGTCCAAATCGAACGACGCGCCGTTTCCGGATAAGCACCGTGAAATGTTGCCGCCGCTGCCGCCATGTTATGCCGCCCCCATGAAAACCTGCCCGGTGAACATCCGTTGGCCCTCTGTTAATGGAATCTGCATGGAGAAAATCGCCTGCAGTTCCCGATCGTCGGTGATTCGCCGCTGCTCCGCCTTGTGTTCCACCCGATCGACCGCCGCCATCAAATCGTTGATCAATGTGCCCGTAAACATTTCCCGCTACCTCAAATTTGGATTCCTACCACGGAACCCGTTACAGCAGCTTGCAGCTTGCAGCTTTCAGCTTTCAGCTTTCAGCCGTCAGCTTTCTCCCGCCCCAGCGGATCTTTGTCCGCCTTTCTCAATCTCTAAGGCCCGGCATGCCATTACAGCTATGCCGGGAACTCCGGCTGGTTTTCCGGAGCTAAACGTTCAAACCGGCTTCCGCTTTCCGGCTTTCGGCTCCCGCCAACCTCAGGTCCGGAAGCCGGACGCCGAGAGCCGGAAGCCTAGATCTTTTCCGCTGCCCGCAATTTCGCGCTGCGTGCCCGCGGATTGCGATCGCTCTCCAATTCAGTTGCCGTAACCGGCTTCTTGGTCAGCACACTGAAGTAGCCTTCTCTGGTTCCCTCGCGAAACGCATCTTTTACGATGCGATCTTCCAGCGAGTGAAAACTGATCACCACCACGCGTCCTCCTGGCTTCAGAATCCGCGGCGCCGCTTTCAGCAGCGCCTGCAGGTCTTCCAGTTCGCGGTTTACGAAGATTCGAAGAGCTTGAAAAGTCTTAGTCGCGGGATGAATCCTACGTTCGGCCTGATTCATTGGCCGGGCCGCGGCTGATATGACATCCGCAAGATGTGCGGTAGATCGTATCGGCCGCGACCGGCAAATGGCTCTGGCGATTCTCCGCGACCTCCTTTCCTCTCCGAATTCGTAAATCACATCGGCAAGCTGTCGCTCGTCGAGGTGGTTTACCACTTGTTCGGCGGTTCGCTCACTCTGCGGGTCCATCCGCATGTCGAGCGGTCCATCCGCCTGAAAACTAAATCCGCGCGCCGCGTCGTCCAACTGCAGGCTGCTGACTCCAATGTCGGCCAGTAAACCGTCGATGGTCGCTGCTTTGTTTCCCTTCGCGATCTCTGCGAAGGATCGCTGCAACAGCGTGATCTCTGGCCAATCGTCCCCGGTCAGCCTTTCGCGCGCAATCTCCAGCGCTGCAGGATCCTTATCGAGGCCAATCAAATGTCCCGGTGCGCCGAGGCGTTTTGCGATTTCGTAACTGTGTCCGCCCAAGCCCACCGTGGCGTCGATATAGGTCCCACCCCGCCGCACGGCTAAAAAGTCGATCGCTTCTTTTAAAAGAACGGGAACATGATTTGCCGGAAGACGGCTCGCTCTTCCACCACCATGCCCAACCCCCTGAGGGGTGTCTGTTGATCCCTCGCCCACTAGATGCCCAGTTCGTCGAGCGTCTTCTCATCGTCAGGCGTGAACTTTTCTTCTTCGATCTCTCTCTTGAACAGCTCCAGGTTCCTGACGACCATGTAGGTCAAGTTCCCCAGAACCGCGACCTCGCCCTTAATCTGGCCCGACTCGCGCAGCAACTGCGGCAGCAACAACCGTCCCTGCCCGTCCATCTCGACCTGCTGCCCGTAATAGTTGGTGCGATCGAGAAACTTTTTCTTCGTCGGATTGAAATTGGAGAGCCCGGCCAACTTCTGCTCGATCCGCTCCCATTCCTCGAAGGGATATACTTGAGCAACCCTTCCGTCCAAACTTGTGATGTAGAATTGCTGACCGTATTTCTCGTCGATCACCCGCTTGAACTCGGCCGGAACCTTGAGACGGCCCTTTTCGTCGACCCGAGTTGGATGATTGCCGCGAAACATGTCGGTTAGCCGCTACAGCAGCAACAAAGGAGGTCAAAATAGCGCAAACCAAGGTCGAACTCGGGCGATTCGGGCTGTTTGTCGTGCTTTTGGGTCGGTTTTCCACCGGCTCCTCGTTTTCAGCTCCAAGATCCCACGGCCCTTACTGCTCGATCCACTTTGTACCACTTTGTACCACGATCTTACCCGTAAGTCGTTTATTGTCAAGCAGAAACTTGATGGTCGCATTCCCACTCCAGCACTGATCCGAGAAAATACCGAGGCTTGTGGTTAACCACTCGTAGGACCACAAGGGGTTGGGTTTACGGTCTTGGTTCCTTCGCTATTCTTTCGCTACGATTCTGCTTGATCTCCGCGACTGGCGCGGATTTTCTTGTGGAAAAACTGGGATCGAGTGGTCGCACCATCGTTTTGTGGATGGATTTTTAAGATGGTCTAAGACCACAGACCCCCAGAGCACTGTCATCTCCACCGAAGCAAGCGCAGTGGAGAGACCTTGCGCCTTCCTCTGGGCCTTCTGGTGTCCTCTGTAGTTTTCGTCTGCTGTTTGGTTCACTTAGGATGACAGGCAATGCCGCATCACCTCGAATTCGAGCAATGGGTTCCCTTCCCGCTCGCACGCGTGTTTGGGTTCTTCTCGAATCCAGAGAATCTGCCGCGGGTCATGCCCGCGTCGAGCGGCACGAAGCTGATCGTGCTGAACCGGATGCCGGCGCCGCCACCGCCGCCGGGCATTACAGGCGACAAGGCGGCGGGTACCGGCTCCACGATCGTTACATCGTTTCGCGTATTTCGTTTTCTGCCGATCCGCGCACGGTGGATCGCGCGCATCACCGAATTCGAATGGAATCATTACTTCGCTGACGTGCAGGAGCAAGGCCCATTCAAGAGTTGGCATCATCGCCACGAATTCCGTGCTGAAACGCGCGGAGAGGCCGACGGGACGGTCGTCCGCGACGTGATTGACTATGAAGTTGGATCCGGCTTTCCTGGTGAGATCGCGAACGCACTCTTCGTCCGCCACCGGATGGAGCGCACCTTCGCCCAGCGCCAGCAAACGCTGCCTGACCTCCTCGCGTAGAAATACCCGCTGTTGACGGATTGGGTGTACACTTCCGCGCATATCGTCCTGGGCCGCGTTCCAAGACCCATCATCGAGGAGGCACTGCATGAAACTCAACAGAGGCAGAATCTGGCTGGGCGGATTGGCGGGAGGCGTGGTCTGGAACCTGTGGAGTTTTTTTGTATACCACTACATCACCAGTTTCCGCTACGTGATCGCGCAGAAGGCCGGTTGGTTTCTGGCCACACCGCGCTATCCCTACTTCCCAGCGGCATGGGCCATAATGCTGTTTATTATGGCCATCGCAGTCGCGCACCTGTACGCTTGGGCGCGCCAGGGCCTGGGACCGGGCCCCGGCACTGCCCTGAAGATCGGCTTTCTAGTGGGCTTCTTCGCCGGCTTTCCGGACAATTTCGCCCAAGCCGAATGGTCGGCCGTGGGCCGCGCCCTTCCTCTTGGCTGGATGATCGAGATGTGGCTGGGCGCAATCCTGACCGCGCTGGTCGCCGGCTACTTGTACAAAGAGTGAGTTCGTTTCGGAGTCATCGTGAAGCAACGAGCTGCCTCTTCCTGCCTACAGGCCGCCGCGCTGTTGTGCGCGGCTCTGGCTCAATCCGCCGGCTGGCTCTCGATCCATCGAGACCGCCTTTGCGTGACCGAGGGCGCGATCGAGCAGGTTGGGGATCATCGCTTGTCGGTGGATGTTCCGAAGATGCGTGCCTATGTCAATGAATGGACGGCGCAGTCGGCCGAGCTGCGCTTCACCTATCTTGGAGGCACGAGCCAAGAGTCGAGGCTGGGCTCGGGTGCGATCCGCCGCCAGTTTGGGTTGAAGCTGCATGCACAGGATCCCTGCAACCTGGTGTACGCGATCTGGCGCGTAGCTCCCGAATCGAAGCTCGTAGTTTCGGTGAAGAAAAATCCTGATGCGCACAGCAGCGCGGAATGCGGGAACCGCGGCTACGAAAACATTAAGCCGCGGAAAGTTTCTGCCGTGCCGCGGCTGGAGCCGGGACAGTCTCACACCCTCCGCGCGGAAATGAAGAACTCCGAACTCCGCGTATTCGTGGACAACCAGGAAGTCTGGGAAGGCGACGTCGGGTCCGACGCCGCGGAGTTGGGCGGGCCGGTAGGAATTCGCTCCGACAACGCCCGTCTCGAATTCGAATTCCTCGCCCGCGAATCGAACGGGCCGCATCCAGACTACGTCAAGGCCTGTAAAGCGAGCGCTGCCGAATCGGATTAAGACCTCATCCGGGTTCCTATTTCCCGGACTCCACGAACACAGCCGTCCCGTAGGCCAGCACTTCGGTGACGCCCTGCATCACTTCGGTGGCGTCGTAGCGCGCTCCGACCACCGCGTTCCCGCCCAACTCGGCCGCATGCTGCAGCATCAGGTCAAAGGCTTCCGCGCGCGTCTTCTCGCACAGGTTGGTAAGGAGCGTGATGTTGCCACCGACAAGCGTCTGCAGTTGGGCACCGATGGTACCAAATACGGAACGCGAGCGCACGACGATGCCCCGCACCACTCCCAGCGTTCGCGTCACGTGGAAGCCGTCAAGTTCGAACTGCGTGGTCACCATGTTGTGAGCCACCATTCTGCCAGCGTTGTAATCGGTTGCCATTGCGGTCGATCCTTTCTGATGCCGGGAATTGCTAACTATAGCGCGAGCCAGAGCGTGAGGGCGAGGGCTTCGACGATTCGTCTTTCGTTTACTCCAACTCGGCAGTGATGAAGTATTCCTGCGATGCGTTGTCGTACTCGACGCGAAGCACGTTCGGCTTACAGCAGACCTGGCAGTCTTCGACGTAGTTCTGGCGGCGTCCCGCGGATTCGTCGACGGAAGTTGTGTTCCACTCTCCACAAGCAGCGCATTGAAAACCGGATTCCATTGCTTGAGAACGAGCATATACCTCCGCGGCTAAAGCCGGTCGATTGCCCTTTCAAGTCTCAAATCCCCCTATAATGTCCCGATTGCATTCTTCAAGCTTGCATTCTTCAACCTGGGAGCGTTCATGATCTCGCGGCGAAGATTTCTGGAAGCGGGCGGTGTGGCGGGAATGGCGGCGGCATCACGTCCGCTGAATGCGGTTGCCAAGACGGGAGCCGACGATGCTTCCCTGCCACCGTCCTTGGCGCAATTGAAATCACGCAAGAGCGAAGCCACTCCAATCACAAAAGGCGAGCGCCACGAACGCCAGGAGCGCGCCCGCAAGCTGATGAGCGAGAACTCACTCGACGCCATCGTGCTCATGGAGGGTACTTCGTTGCGCTACTTCACCGGGATCCGCTGGTGGGGCGGGGAACGCACGTTCGCGCTGGTGCTGCCGGCCAAGGGCGCGGCGTTCTATGTGTGCCCGGGCTTTGAAGAAGGACGGGCGCACGAGCAGATCGCCAACGCCCCCGACGGCAACCAGCCCGACGTTCGGGTGTGGCAGGAAGACGAGAGTCCATATCAACTCATCGCGCAAGGGTTGAAGGAACATGGCATCGCTGACGGAAAAATCGGGATCGAAGAAAGCATCCGCTTCGTTTTTGCCGAGGGCATTGCCAAGGCTGCGACGCAAGCGACCATGGCAAGCGCAACTCCGGTCACCGCCGGATGCCGCATGATCAAGAGCGCTCACGAGGTTGCATTGATGCGACTGGCCGCGCAGGTCACGCTCGCGGCCTACGAAGCCGTCTATCGCGCGCTGCGGCCGGGGATGACCCAGTCCGACGCTTCCGGCCTGATTGACGCGGCTTACCGCCAGCTGGGATTTCCCGGCGACGCCAGCGTGATGGTTGATCAGGCCACGGCGTATCCCCATGGATTGCCCGGGCCGCAGGTGATCCGCGAAGGCTCGATCGTGATGATCGACGATGGCTGTACGGTGGAAGGCTATCAATCCGACATCACGCGGACGTTTCTTGTTGGCAGGGCCTCGGGGCAATCCGGCGACAAAATGAAAAAAGTCTTCGACATTGTGCTGCGCGCCCAGTCAGCGGCGCTAGCAGCTGCGCGTCCGGGTGTAGAGTGCGGCTCAGTCGACGCCGCTGCGCGGAAGGTAATCACCGACGCGGGATATGGTCCGGATTACAAATATTTTACTCATCGCCTCGGCCACGGCATGGGGATGGATATGCACGAGTGGCCCTATCTCGTCCGCGGCAACTCGACCATGCTGCAGGCCAATATGACCACCAGCAACGAGCCGGGAACCTACATCCGCGGGGAGTTCGGCGTGCGCATCGAAGACGACATGCACGTCACCGAGAACGGCGCGGAGTTGTTCACCCCGCAACCGTTGTCGCTGGAAGACCCGTTCGGGAAGGCATGACGCTGTCCGTCTCACGCCATCAGTTACGCCGGGCGAATGGTCGGCGGAGTTTTGAAATCCGGAAAGGTGATTGTGTAGACGTAGCCTTTGCGTACATTGGTGACCAGCACGGGACGAAAACACGCGATGCAGGTTCCCCCGCTCCGGCGGACGCTGGGATATACGATTCCCGCAGAACCTGATTCCAGCAACTGAGCCGCGAGCGCCTGCGAAGCGGTGTAGCTGGTCGGTGAAAGACAGTCGGCGTAACGCTTGGCCGGCTGAGCGGAATCTCGCAAATCGTGAAACTCCGCGCGGAAGTCGGCTTGATAGTCGAGGTAATCGGCGGTGTCTTCCTCCTCCCACGCGGTTTCTCGCAGCCACAGTTGACGGTGATAAGCAACCTCGAGTTGCGAGGTCTTCAGCTCGAACGACGCATACCAGGCGCCGCGATCCCCGGAGTTGAAGCGAGATCCGCCTGGCGCAGGATGACAGAACGCGGCATTGATGATGCGATAGGAAGGGATGCCGAAGACCAACTCCCGTTCGTCGATGCCCGGGGCAAGGCGCGACTCGGCAAGCAGGCGGTCGTTGGTCGCGTTGTCGAGTTCGAAGATGCCTTCCAGAATTTCATCGTCATCGGTAAGGCGCGCGAGCACCGAAGCGCCGCCATCGGCGTACTGGGCGGGGATCAGGCGATGGGTATCGCGCCGGTCAATCAGCGTAGTACCGAGAGCGGTGCCGAGAGAAGCGCTGGGCATGGAGTCATCGTCCGCCGCGACGACTGTCAAGCAGTCGGCGCACGCCCAGCATCCCGGGCACTCCGGCACGAGTCAGAAACTGTAGAGGCGGGGCGTCGTTGAACATAGGATTTGAGTTGGGGCGCGACGTCCACTGATTGGCGAGGCGCTGACCGAAAAGAATATTCAGCGCCTTGAAAATTCCGATCAGCAGCGAAATGCGCGTGAGTTCGTCCTGCGAGAGCAAACCCTTGCGATGTTTCTTCAGTTCGAAGTAGCGTCCGTTCGAAGCGCCGCCGAGCAGAGCCATGGCATCTTCATTTCTCAGTTGCCATTTTTCAACAATTGCAAAAAATGCCGCGACCGCGGACGGGCTCAGGCGCAAACGCGTAGCCGGGTCCGCCAGGTCCGGCAACTTGCGAAGGTCAAGACCAAGATCGGGAATGGCAATCGCGGCATTCATCCGGTAACTCCATTAATGGATATAATTATATCCTATTTCGTACATGCTGCGAGATACTGAATCTCCTGTGTTTTGTGATAGATACGTCGAGTGTGGCTAGGTTGAGAGTCCCGGCACCGGCGGGCAGCCGGGAAACTCCTTGAGATACGTGTTGCCGATGTAGCCCAGATATTCGATGCCGATCTCGCTGGTGAAGAATCCGTCGGCGGTGAGTTTGCGCAGGAATCCGAAGAATTCGATGCCCTGGCCGAGGCTGGGATCTTTCTTTGCATTCTTGCGGTAGGCGATGAGGTCGAGAATCTCTTTCTGTTGTTCCGCTGTGCAATCGAGATAAGCCTTGCCGTAGCGATCGATGCACGTATTGTCGAGCCACATCAATCCGCCGCCGAGCGCGACTTGATATTCCTGATTTTCGCTGGTGATCAGATCGATGAATTCCGGTGCGCCGGCTTCGATCGCACCTTTGGCGTCGGCGTCGGAGGGAATGATCGTCCCGCAGAGCGACTGCAGCGTCTTATAAGAATGAGCCGAGAAAAACTTGGGCGCATAGACCTGATTTTCCGCCGCGGCCTTTTCCGCGCGCACCATGCGATGAGCATACTCGGCGGCCTCCAGCGGAATCACGCGCAGCACCGACCCGGTGATCGCCGTGATGGTGAGTGACTTCAGAATGTCTCGTCGCGAAATGGTCATGCTCTATCTCCTTCGCAATTTCCGCTTACAGGTTTCCTTTCTTCGCCTCGGCCAGCAAGAAGTCGGAAGCGCGCCAGGTCAGCGCCATGATGGTAAGCGTGGGATTCTTATCGGCGTTGGTGACAAAACTTGCGCCGTCGGTCACGAATAAGTTTTTTACGTCGTGCGCCTGGCAGTATTGATTCAATGCCGAAGTCGCGGGGCGCTCGCCCATGCGCACGGTGCCAACTTCATGAATGATTACGCCGCCATCGGCGAGGCCGTACGGATGCCTGCCGTCCGGCTTCGTCTGGGTCAGGTAGATTCCGCCCGCGGCTTCCACGATTTCCTTGTACGTCTCCTGCATGTCTTTCGCCATCTTGATTTCGTTGTCGCTCCACTTCCAGTGAAAGCGCAGCACGGGAATGCCCCACTGATCCACCGCGGAAGGATCTATCTCGCAATAACAATTTTCGTTGGGGATCATTTCACCACGCCCGGCAAATCCAATCCATGTGCCGTATTTTTTCTTGCACTCCTGCTTCAGCGCGGAGCCATAGCCTTCAAACTCGTCGCACACGCCGTCGTACTCGCCGATCCCGGGCATGCCGCGTCCGCCGCCGAACTCGGTGTGATATCCGCGCAGGAAGTCGTTCTTGCGGTCGAACTTCCACCACGGCAAATACATGTGCATGCCGCCCACGCCGTCGTGATTGTGCGCTGGCATTTTTTCGAGCGATTCGAAATATCCGCCGCCATCGCTGCCCACTGTATCCATCAGGTTGCGCCCCACAACACCGGAAGAATTCGCCAGCCCGTCAGGAAAAAGTGTCGACTTCGAATTCAGCAACAGTCGCGCCGACTCGCAGGCGCTGGCGGCAACGACGAACGCCCGCGCGTGAATCCGCTTCTCTTCGCGCGTGGCTTTATCGACGTATGAGACCGCTTCGACCTTGCCGTCTTTGCCCACAACCAGTTCCCGCGCCATCGCGCCCGTGATCAGGGTGAAGCGTCCAGTCTTTTCCGCGGGCGGAATCATCACCTGGCTCGAACTGAAATTTGACGCCGTGATGCATCCCCGGCCGCATTGCGCGCAGTAGTGGCAGGCGGCGCGGCCATTGTGCGGCTGGGTCAGAATCGCCAGCCGCGAGGGGATACACAGAATGCTCAGGTGGTCGCACGCCTTCTTGATAATGGTTTCAGTGCAGCGGGGTTTGGGCGGCGGCAGAAAAACGCCATCCGGCGCGCTGGAAATATTTTCTTTGGTCCCGAACACTCCGATGTACGACTCAACCTTGTCGTAGTAGGGAGCGACGTCTTCGTACCTCATCGGCCAGTCGTCGCCCATGCCGTCATGCGAACGAACTTTGAAATCCACCGGAGCCATGCGCAGCGCGATGCGGCCCCAGTGGTTAGTGCGTCCGCCGACAATGCGCGAGCGAAACCAGCGGAAGTTCGCGCCGGGAGCGGAAACGTAAGGCTCGCCTTCGATTTCCCACGCACCGTTCGGAGCGAGAAATTCATCTTCCAGTCCCTGCCGGGCCCGGCCCCCGACCCCCGCGCCGCGATGCGGCAGGTCGTACGGCCAGACGTGTTCTTTGAAATCTCTTTCTGGAACCAGGGGCGGGCCGGCTTCGAGCAGCGCGACGCTCAGGCCGCCCTCGGTGAGCACCTTGGCCGCCGTGCCGCCCGAAGCGCCCGAGCCGATGATGCAAACGTCATAGGTTTTGGGACTGCGCTTAACTTGCATGGATCTCAGTAGAAACCTCGCGCAGGGGCTGAAGCCCCTGATGATTTTCAATCTCCTTTACGCGGCCGTAAAAGGGCCGCCGTTCCACGGCCGTGAACGTGCCGACCCTCCAAGGTCGCGCATGCAAATCAAACGGACGGCAGCCGGCTGCTAGAAGCGCAGCTTATTCAAGTATTCATAGCTCTTCGCGATGCTATCAAACGGCTGCTTCGGATGATCGTGCTCGACGATGTAATGCTTGATCCCCGCCTTCTCTGACTGGCCAAGAATTTTTTTCCAGTCGATCACCCCGCTGCCCACCTCCGTCAGATCGACAGTATCGCCATAGTTCTGCGCGCCTCCGGCAGTTATTTTGGGCATGGTCTTGAGATCTTTAACGTGCACCAGCGGGAATCGTCCGGGATACGCGTTGAAATACTTCACGGGATCGCCTCCGGCCGCGGTGATCCAGCACAAATCCATTTCCATCTTCACCAGGTTGCCGTCGCATTCTTTGAGCAGCGAATCGTAAGGGAGCTTGCCGTCGACGGGAAGAAATTCAAACCAGTGATTGTGATAAGCGAACTGCATGCCGGCCTTCTTGCTGGCCTCGCCGCAGCGATTAAATTTCTCCGCCGCCTGCTTCCAGATGTCGGGGGATTTGCGTAGGTCTTCGGGAATCCAGGGACAGACAATATATTTCAAGCCGATGGTCTTGGAAGTCTCAACGACCGAAGGAAACTTGTCGTCGAGCTCGTCGTATTGCACGTGGGTGGAAATCGGATCGAGACCGTTCTTGTCGCACACAGCGCGGACTTGCGCGCCGGTGCGCCCGAAGTATCCGGCAAATTCCACTTCCTTGTAGCCAATCTTAGCCACCTTCGCGATCGTGCCGTCGAAATCGCCTTTCATCAGGTCACGCACGGTGTACAGCTGCAAGCCGACCTTTTCGATCTTGTGATCGCCCGCGGCCCAACCCAGGCGACTGGTCAATAAAGTGGCGGCGGTGACGGTAGTTGCGGTTGCAAGAAAAGTGCGGCGGTTCATGGTCTGCAAACTCATGATGGCGTTCCTCCGATGGCTTGTTGGGGTGCAAGTTGAATCCGCCAGCATTATACGCGGACAGAGACCACAGGAAAGAGCCTAAAATATCGATTTAGCAGAATAGGTTACAGGCCCAGCCGAAAACACGTAGCCACTGACTCAGGCTGCGTCCGCGCCCGTGTGAGCCGGTTTACGGTTTCACCACCTGCAGATTGTTGGTCACAGAGAAGACGTTGGCGACTCCATTCGCGCGGATGCCGGCGATATTCTTGTCGCCTTCGCTATCCACCACGCCCTCCAGCGTCACATGGCCATTCTTGACGATGATGCGGATCGGCTTCTGCACCCCCAGCGCATACCTCTCCAGCGCGGGGTAGCCATAGATGGCGCGGAACAGCCGTCTGCGAATGCCATCATCCATAGGAGACGGTGGAAGCACCTCGATCTGGTTGTCGACCTTCTCGACCCCTTCAATGTGCTTCACGGCGTTCTCGGCGTCGGACTTGGTGACCGGCCTCACCACCTGCCCGAGCAGAGTCACGTTGTAGCCCTCCACCTTGTAAGCCATGTAGTCGAATACGCCGACGTACGGCAGCATCAGCAGTTCGTGGCGAACCTCTTTGATAATCCGCTCCTGTGCCTTGGCGGATGGTTGGTCGCGTTGCGCGTCCTGGGCTGCACCCAGAGTGAGAAGAGAAAGTACTGCGGCGAACAGAACCGGCAATTTATGTCTCATCGTGATCTCTCCTTGCGGACGAAATTCCCGGGGTCTTAGGAGAGTCTACTTCCCGAGCGGGCCGGTTTGCGATAGGGAGTATTCCGTAGAGGGTGGGATCTAGCCGTGCAGGGCCAATCCTCGGGTAAGCGGTTTGCGGTGGAGGGGGATGGTACCGCAGCAAGCAAGAATGAGGACCGATGCGGCGGGCAGGACCAGCTGAAATTCTCGAGGCCTGCTCGCCCGCACCGTATTAGTTGTTGCGGAATCGCCTAAGCGGTCACGTTGAGGCCGCTGCCCTGCGTTGTGCTGGGAGCGCCGGTTGTGCTGCTCGCCGCGCTGTTGAGCAGATTGAGGATGATCTGCTGGTTGCTGTTTTGATTCAAGTTGAGGGTGATCTGTTCCGGGTTCTGGTTCTGCTGGTTGGCCACGCCGATGGTGACTTGCTCCGCGCCGTTACCGGAATTGCTGACCCCGATGGTGATCTGCTCACCTGGAGTGACGTTGCCCAGATTCAGCACGATTTCCGCTCCTCCGACCGATCCCGCTGAACCCCCGGCCACCGGCTGCGCGGGATTCGCGTTGCCGAAGTTCAGGATGATTTCTGGGCCGCCGGAAGATCCGGCCGAACCCCCAGCTACCGGCTGCGCAGGAGTACCGCTGACTGGTGTGGGTGCTGCCGCAGGTGCGGGCGCTTCGCTCAGGTTGACAACGAATGCCGGCGGAACGGCAGTTCGTTGATTGTGAAACGTGCTTTGCAGATCGGCAAAAGCCTGTTGCGCTCCCGCCAGGTTTCCACTCTGCAACGCCTGACCCACGGCGTTGAAATCCTGCTGCCGCTGGCTGGCTTGGAATGCGTTCCCACTCGAGAACGGACCGTTTTGGCCCAGGGCCTGAATGGCGTTGAATTCCTGCTGCGCCCCCGCCAGGTCTCCGGATTGCAGGGCCTGGCTCAGTTGCTTCAAATCAGAGCTGCGCTGCTGGAAGTACGACTGCGACTGCTGGTAAATCGAACTTGAGGAAACGGCTGCGGTTGACATAAATCTCTCCTAACAAAGGATCCGTCTGGACCGAACTCCCAGAACCCCTGCACACCAAACCTGATCGGCACCCGCGCAGAAAGCTTTAGCTAGGACCCTCTTCGTAATCGTCGGGATTCCCCTCCGCTCCGACGGTCCGCGACTTGGATTTATGTGGGGACAGTCGCCACTTCGACGAGCTCAGGGCAGGCTCTTGGCTGTGCGCGGAGCGAAGCTCCGCGATTTCGGCGCTTACGCTAACTTCAGGTTCAGGCTCTTTGCGCTGAACGCGACTCGAATGTCGGCACAATTGTTCACCACCCAGTCGGCGCCAGCTTCGCGCACGACCGATTCCTCAACCGTGGTCTTGAAACCGATCACTCTCGCGCCCGCGGCCTTGCCCGCGCGAATTCCAGCCGGAACATCTTCGAGGACAATACATTCCGCGGGAGGAAATCCCAGGACGGCCGCACCTTTTTCATAGGGCTCGGGATGCGGCTTGCCGTGCGTAATATCGTTGGAAGTGATGAAAGTTTTCGGCAGGGGCAGACCCGCCGCCCGGAGGCGGACTTCGGCTAGCGGGCGCGTACACGAGGTCACGATCGTCCAGCGATCCGGGGGAAGACTGGCCAGCAACTCGAGCGCGCCGGGAAGCGGCACAACGCCTTCGAGGTCGGCGATTTCGCGGCGTTCCACCTCGCGGTTCTCGGCCTGATGATCCGCGTTCGGCAGGTATTCGCGGACGGTGGTCAGACTGGGGCGTCCGTGAGCGTGAGCGACGACTTCTTGGGGATCGAGTCCGCGCTCGACCGCCCAGCGGTGCCAGACCCGCGCCACCGCGGGAGTGGAGTCGATGAGGACTCCGTCCATGTCAAACAGAAGAGCGGCGCAGCGAATTTGGGTCATAAGAGTGAGGATCAGATCGAGCTACACGCGGCGAAGCCCCTCGGGATGGTTCCCCTGGTCTCCTGCGCGCGATTGTAAAATACCAGATCGCTGCAATCACACTTCAGCATGACGTAATCCTTCGCTAACACATTGATAACAGTAGCCTTTCCAGAAAATGTACGAATTTGTACATACAAACTGTTCCTTCAGGAACATTTTGGAAAACTCCCGCCCCGAACCCGCAACCTGTTCCCTTGCAAGCACCTACGAGGACGGAACCAGTTCCAGCGTCAGCACCTGAAAGGGCTGCAAGTGAAAGGCATAGGGCTTCTGTGACGGAATGGTCAAGGCTGCCTTGGCGCTGTCGCCCTTCCATGGACTGCGCGCGGCATAGGCTCGCGCGGAATGCGCGGGCAGTTCCAGAAGCGTCTGCAGGCTGGCGGTGAAATCCTGGGGCTGGTCGCTGGGATTGCGCAGCGTGACGATCGCTTTCTCGCGCGACCATGAGGCCCAACCGTAGACTTCAAGGCGCGCCGGATCGCCGCCAATCCAGTGTGAATCTTCGAGCGTCCTGGCGTTGTCGCGCGACCACTTCGCAGCCTCGGCCAGCACATCCCAGTCAGCGGCGGACAGCAGCGAGGGCGTGATGTACATCTCCTGCAACTGCGTGCCGGTGCCGAAGTAGGAGTGCACTTCATCCGGGAAATCGTGACCGGCGTCGGTGCCCAGGCGCTCCGCGTAGCGCGCGAAGATCATGCCGTGCAACATGAGCGAGTTGATGGGAAACAGCGGACCCTCTTCGACTACCCAGCGATAGATTTGCGAGTCGCGATAGGTGATCCAGCGCTGGCGGTCGGTGCCGACGCCGGCGAAGCTGTGGTCGTCGCCACCCCGCCAGATCGAATCCGCATAGAACAGCCAGAACGGCGAAGGATAGGTTCCGGTGGTGAGATTGATATAGAGGTCTGGCTTCTTCTCGCGCAGGTCGCCGATCAGATGAATCGCGGCGTCAAAGTCGCTGTCGAATTCACTGCCCTTGATGACTTCGTTGGCGTTGCCCGTGCCATCGAACTTGAACTGGTTCACGCCGTATTTCGCGATCATCTCGATGCAGGTGTCGCGGAAATAGCGATAGTAGTTGGGACCGGACAGCGCGAGTCCGCCTTCGTTGGTTTCAAAGCCTTGCGCGTGGGCGGAGGACAGGCGCTGCTGCTTCGGCTTGTCGTAACCGCCCCATGGGGAGAGCCAAATGCCAGGCGCAGCGCCGAAACTCGCGGCCGTTTGCGCAACCTTCGTCATGCCGTCGGGGAAGCCGGGGTTGAATTTCCACAAAGTCGTGGGATCGTCCCAGCCATCGTCGAAGAGAAAGCTGTCGAGTTTGACACCGCGCCTTTTGCTCAACTCCTCGCCGAAATTCTGAACGACCGCGACCGCGGCCTGTTCGTTGTAGCGATCAAAGTATCCCAGGTCATACCACGAGTTGTAATGCAGAAAAGTGCGATAGGGATGAACCCGTTCCAGTTCTACATAATGCAGAAAATCGCGACGCAACTGCGTGGGATGGGCCACGCCAATCACAGAGGAATACTTAACTTGTCGTCCGGCTTGCAGTGGAAGCTCGCGCGACAGCCAACAGGTGGCTCGGTCGCCCCGCACCCGGCAGTCGGACAAGGGATGCTCGAAGCCGAGGAACCAGGTGCCCGCCGTAACCGGCGAGCCTTTCACGCTGCCGGAGACCACCGCGCCGGGCACGACCATGTCGATAAGGCCGATCTGGGTGAACCCGACGGACTGCCGCAGCGCGCGGATGGTGAGTTCCTGGCGGACGTAAGTCGTGCCGTCGAGAAGGATTGCCTTCCAAACGATATGGAGCGTGGAGGCCGGGTCTTCGAGTTCGATGCGCAATTCGCGGCCGGAAAGACGATCGGCGCCTTTGGGCGAACTCGCCTGGGACGCGTCAGCATGGGACACATCGGGCGGGGACGAATTTGCCTGCGGCGCCAGTGCTGGGGAAGGATGAGGTGAACCTGACTTGGAGTAGTCGGGCGAGCCGGGAAGATTTCGCAGCGCCGGCGCACCAACCAGCTTGAAGTCGGCCGACCGCAGGACCGGGCCTTCTTTCTGCACCAACTCGAACACGCTTCCGTCGGGGGCCAAGCTTGCGCCTGTGAAATGGTTGGTCAGACTCTGCCAGCGCAACGATCCGCCGCGAATGGACCAGGTGGCTGAAATTGCATCGTTCGAGAGGGAGATGGTGTTGCCGTCCGGCGCAGCCTGAGCGGTTGCGATTGCGGGCAGGACCAGCAACAAAAGAGCACAATGGAAACAAAAACGTGGCATTACGAAATGTCCTTTGTCTGATGGCGCTCATCTGGAATAAAGACGATGGCAGACTACGTTACTTTACGAGCGTTTTCCCACTGCGCTTTTTCCTTTGACTTTGCTGCGATTTGACTTGACTTTCATCATAAACGAAAGTAATAGTTTTAACTCGTAATAATATGAAAGTGCTCGTGGGGAGGCTAGCTATGCGTGTCTGCCAACGAAGTTCCAGTTTAGTTGCCGGTCTCACCTCCTCATTCTCATTCTGCCTGTCATTATCACTATCACTATTACTGTCGTTGGCGATGGCGGCGTTGCTCGCGCCGGTGGCTCACGCGCAGGGCAGTTACGCGGCACAGGTTCGCGGGGTGGTGACGGACCAGTCGGGGGCGGTGGTGGCGAATGCGACAGTCACGGTGACGAACGACGGGACGAACATCGCGCAGACCACGCACAGCGACGATCATGGAGAGTATTTCTTTTCAGGGTTACGGCCATCGGTTTATACCATCAAGGCGCAGGTCGCCGGCTTCCGGGCCACTGAGAAGAAGAATGTGGTTCTGCAGGTGGATCAACAGACCAGCGTGGATTTCGTGCTTCACCCCTTAAGCATCAGCGAGACCATGGAGGTGACGGATACGGCTCCGCTGCTCGACACCGAGAGTCCGACGCTGGGCACCGACGTCACCAATGAATATGTAAAGAACATTCCTCTGCTGAACCGCAGCTTTTTTGGCCTGGCGTTCTTGTCGGGAGGCGTGACGGAGGTTGCCGGATCGGGCACGCAGGACAATTATCCGACCGGCACAAACTTTGTCTCGAATGGGCAGCGGAACGCGACGGCTGAGGTCCGACTCGACGGCGCTTTGATCAGCGCGCCAGAGCAGGGTGAAGGCGCGACCTCGAACGTTTATTACGAGCCGTCGGTGGAGATCATCCAGGAATTCAAAGTCCAGAACAACAGTTTTTCGGCGGAGTTCGGCAACAATGGTGGGACGGTCGTGAACATGGTGTTGAAAAGCGGCACCAACGCTTTCCATGGGAGTGGCTGGTATTTTCTGCAGCGGGCGGGCACCGATGCGCGCGACTTCTTCAATCCCAAGCCGGGCGGGAAACCCGATCACGAACGTGATCAGGGTGGGTTCGCGCTGGGCGGTCCGATCGTGAAGAACCGCACATTTTTCTTCGCGGATTTCGAAAAGGTTCGGGACAACGAACCGATCAACATTGTGGCAACGGTACCGACCAACGGGATGTTCGGAACATCGAATGAGCGCGCTGGAGATTTTTCGTTGGCGACGAATCCGATATTCGACCCGATCGCGTGCAGTCCCAACTGTTCGACCAGAAACCAGGTTCAATCCGGCGGAGTGCTGAACGTAATCCCGCCGAGTGAGATCGATCAAATCGGACAGGCGATCATTAATCTTTATCCCCAGCCCAATCTGCCCGGGGAGTTCTTCAACTACCGACTGAACGCCTTGTCGCACGGGCCGGACTACCAGTTCGACATCAAACTTGACCACCAGATCTCAGATAAGCACCGGGTGAACGGGCGCTACAGTCGGCTGCACAGCAACTTCATAACTCCCACTGACCTGGGGGACGGCGGCGATAGTACTGGAGATAACGGCGGGTACGGTAACAGTCCACTCACGGTGCAGAACGGATCGCTGGAATATACGTGGACGGTGAATCCGAGGACGATTTGGACCAATCACTTTGCGGTGGACCGGGCGGCGCAGCCCGAGACTACGAATATTCCCGGCCTGAGCAGCGCGAATCTTCCGGCAGTGCTTGAAGCCAACGGAATCGATCGCATGCCGACGATTCAAATGTCGGGGGCATCGCCATGGAGCAGCCTGTACGATCAGTGTTGTATTAATACGACGTTTGCCCACACGCTTTACAGCTACTCCTCTCAATTAGTCATTTCCAAGGGCGGGCATCTGATGAAGATGGGGGGCGAGCAGAGGATATTCTTCAACAACTTCTTTCAGCCGCCGAATCCGACTGGACTTTTCAATTTTACCGACGACGTTACCTCGGACACCCCCAACAGCGGTGCGGAAGGCGGGACGCAGGGGAATCCATTTGCCAGTCTTTTGTTCGGCTTTCCCGACGACAGCAGCGTGATCAACGTTTATCCCGCGGTCGCGAATAAGTCAAAGGAAACCGGCTTCTATTTCCAGGACGATTGGAAGGTGAACGCGAAGCTGACGGTCAACCTGGGCTTGCGCTATGAATGGAGCACGCCCTATACCGAGCGCTACAACCGGATTGAGTTCAGCGATTTCACGGGCGCGAGCGGGATGAGTCTCGATTTGACCAGCGGCGGCCAGACTTCGGCCTTGGGATTGGGTACTTCGCAACTGAACGGAACTACTTTGTTTCCGACATCCGGCATGAGAAGTGTTCCGGTGGACCGCAACAATATTGGGCCGCGGCTGGGCTTTGCATATCAGCTAACGCCGAAGACGGTGATCCGAGGCGGCGCTGGGGTCTACTACGGCATGAGCGTGGCCACGAATTTCCAGTATCCGGGGACGGCTTTCCGCAAGAGCGCGACCATGTTCTTTACGCTGGACAACTTTAATACCCGGTCGGCAAGTCTGGCCAATCCCTTTCCCGGTGGCTTGACGGGTCCGCAGGGAAAGCAGTACGGGGATTTGGCGGAATGGGGTTACGCGAACGGCAACGACCTGGGGACAACGCAGGCGCAGAATGGGGACATCTACCAGTGGAACCTGGGAGTGCAGCGATTGCTCCCCAGCCAGATCGTGATTGGGATCGACTATTCGGCCAATCGCAGCACGCATCTTCCGTGGGGAGGGTATTCGAGCACGCGCAACCGGGACTTTATCTCGTCGGCTCTGCTGGCGCAGATTTCCGCGCAACAGCATGGATTGGATCCGACCTGCGATGCCGACAGTTGTGTGAGCAATTATCTGGCGAACCCGGTGGCGAATCCGTTTTGCGCAATGTTCAGCGGAACCGGATGCCCGACCACCGGCACGGCGATTTTCAACGAGCCCGACTCGCGCTACGGACAAACGACCCTGCCGCTGGGAAACTTGTTGCGGCCGTTCCCCCAGTTCGATGGAGACTTTGAGGGACTGCCGGTGCTGGAAGCGGCGTCCTGGTACAACTCGATGCAGATCCGCTTTCAGAAGCGCACCACGCATCATGTGAGCTTTGAAGGAAGCTACACGTTTTCGAAGTCGACGGACGATTCGTCGGTGGGAGCGAATGCGTTTGTCGGGACTTTGAATAATGGAAATCCGCAGCAGTTGGACAATCTGAAAGCGGAGCACGGAATCAGCGCCAACGATACGCCGCAGCGGCTGGCGGCCGCGGTGGTGGTGGAACTGCCGATTGGGCGCGAGATGTGGATTGGCGGCAACATGAATCGTTTGCTCGACGCGGCGGTCGGCGGCTGGTCAGTATCGACGCTGATTACGGAGCAGTCGGGACAGCCGCTGGCGATTCCGATGGCGAATCCTCAGCTGATGGACGGCAACCAGCGTCCGAATGTGACTTGTGCGGGAGGAACGGGAATCAGCAATGGCAAGGGGGCGCTCGATCAGTTGCCAGTTTTGAATGTCAACTGCTTCGCCTCCCCCGGGGACCAGATGCCGGGCAACGCGCCACGGTATTTCTCCGGGCTGCGCACCGACGGCATTCACAATTTCGATGTCAACATCTTCAAGGAATTCACGCCCAAGGAAGGCATGAAACTGCAGATTCGGGCGGAGTTCTTCAACTTCTTTAACCATCCGCGCTTTGCGCCCCCGGATACGGCATGGGATCCCGGGGACACGCAATTCGGCATCATCAGTTCGACGGCAGCGGGATACCTGCCTCGCCGGGTGCAGTTTGGGGCGCGGTTCGAGTTCTGATGGCTCGCGGTCGAATGAGGACGCAACTGGCAGTCTTGGCCGCGTTGGCGTCCGCGGCTGCCGGGCTTGCGCTGCTGGCGCAGAATGTCTCTCCCAGTGCCGACTCCAAGGAATCGGCGAATCCAAGTTGGGGCAATCAGGACTGGACGAACTATGTTCGCATCGGCGCTTACGGATTGAAGGGCGGCGATGCGCTGCAGATTGTGCGCAACGCGCAGGCCAGCGGCGTGTTCGGCATCGAAGTGGACAACGATATTCCCGGGCGCTACGAGAGCTTTCTCCATCCTGAAGAAAAACTGAAGGCGATCCGCGACGTGGCTGAGGCTGCGCACCGCGAGCACAACTACGCGTTCGTCTACATTGCCGGAACTGAGTGCATCACCGCGCGTGGCGATCAGGTGGAGCACACGCTGGCCAAGGATCATCCCGACTGGCTGCAGCGCAAAATCACTGGCGAGCCGGCAATCTTTGGTGGCGGCACCGCCTTCTGGATTCGCAAGGGTGATGAGGATGTGTGGGTGACTCCATACGCGCCGGAGTGGCGGAAACAGTACATGGAGCGGGTGCGGCAGATTGCCGGAACGGGGATCGATGGCATCTACGTCGACATTCCGTACTGGATGACGCATTTCGACGGGTGGGAGGATACGTGGGCGAGCTTCGACGACTATACCGTTGCGGAGTTCAAGAAACAGACGGGGCTGGATGCGAAACATAATTTGAAGCTGGGAGATTTTTCCGATCCGGCGTTTCGCAAATGGGTGACGTTCCGGATTCAGACCTTTACCGATTTCATGGCCGAGATTGACCGCACGGCGAAGTCGGTGAATCCGAAGATCAAGACTATTCCGGAGATTTATCCAGGGATCGAATCAGAGGCGGTACGAGTTGGCGCCGATGTCTACAGCTTGTACGGAGTCACTGACGCAATTGCGCATGAGTATGAGTTCGGCAACGGCGATCACATGGCTTCGGGACGCGAGCCGCTGGACTGGTTTCGCTATCAGGTGGGGATGCATTCGTTTCGCGCGTTCGCGCAGGGCAGGGCGACGTGGATCCTGAATTACTCGTGGGACGGCGATAAGAAGAGTACGGATGCGAGCCAGGTCGCGGCGCGCGAGCTGATGATTCGCGAGTCGATGATGAATCTGGCGATGTCGCAAGTCATGGCGGGCGCGAATTTCTGGGATGCTCCGGGACATTCGATGGCGGGGTCGAATGACTTGCCGACGCGGAAAAAGATTTTTTCGTGGATTCAGGAGCATGAGAAGACGTTTTATCTGCCGAGGTCGCCGGTTGATCCGATTGGAGTTTACTTTTCGCCGGATACACGGAATTTTTATGCGGACGATTTTGTTGCTTCGTACCGCGGCATATTGATTCTGCTGATGCAGCGGCACCTTGAATTTCAGATTGTGACTCCAAGGACGCTGGGGGATTTTAAGGGCAAGACGCTGGTCTTGCCGGATGTGCGCGTGCTGGGGGAGAGCGAGAGGAACTGGCTGCAGGGGTTCGCCTCGCGAGGAAAGATCGTGATCAGCGGGGCCGATGCCACGGGACTGGGGAGTTCGCAGAATGTCGTGCGGCTGCCGGATTCTCCGGGAAAGACTTATACCGCGGCGTTGGAGAACGATTTCGAGCATGCGTCTCCGGAATCTCAGCATGCATTCTTTGAGAGCCTGCAGGGTGGAGACGCGGTGCGGATCAAGGCTGGCCCGCACGTGGCGACCTCGATCGCTCGCACTTCGGATGGGCACATCAACTGTTTCTTCGCTAACTTTGCGGGACTGCGCGGGGGATCGAATCCGATGCAGACACCGCAAACTGGAATTGAAGTGAGTGTGAAATCCCCGGGCGAGGGCAAGGGGTTCTTTCTTCCGTTTCTCGGGGACGTGCAGGCGTTGAAGGGGGTTCGTCACGGGGATCTGATCGACTTCGAGTTGCCTCCGATTACCAAGGGCGCGGTGTTCTGGTACGAACCATAGATCAGCGATCCGACCCGGGTTCCCAGTTCTTTGAACGCGAGACGGCTTCGTTCCAGCGGTTGCGCAGGGCCCGAGCCGAAGCTGGCGGCATCTTTGGCTCGAACCGGCGATCGTTCTTTGCTGCGGAGGGGTCGAGACCGCCCCTCCAGAAATCGACTGCGAGGCCCGCGAGATACGCTGCGCCGAGCGCGGTGGTTTCGGTTACTGCGGGACGAACGACGGGTACTCCTAGAATGTCGGACTGGAATTGCATCAGACTGTTGTTGGCGACAGCTCCGCCGTCGACGCGCAGTTCCTGCACGGCGTCGCCGGAATCGAGGCGCATCGCATCCAGCAAATCGGCGACCTGGTAGGCGATGCTCTCGAGGGCAGCACGGGCGAGGTGAGCGGCGGTGGTGCCGCGGGTGAGTCCGAAGATCGATCCGCGCGCGTAGGAATCCCAATGCGGAGCGCCCAATCCCACGAAGGCAGGAACGAAATAGACGCCGCCGTTGTCGGGCACGGAGTTCGCCAGCGGCTCGACGTCCTCTGACTTGCGAATCAAACCCAGCCCGTCGCGCAACCACTGCACAACCGCGCCGCCAACAAAAACGCTGCCTTCGAGCGCATACTCGGTGGTGTCGCCGATCTTCCAGGCGACGGTGGTGACCAGGCGATTGGAGGACGGGACGGCGCGGCGGCCGGTGTTTTGCAGCATGAAGCAACCCGTGCCGTAAGTGTTCTTGGTCAGGCCGGGCCGGATGCAGCGCTGACCGAACAGAGCCGCCTGCTGATCGCCGGCAATACCTGCGACGGGAATTTTTTTCAGACCTTTCACCGCGCTCGCCTCGCCGTAGACTTCACTCGAAGATCGAACAGTAGGCATCATCGATAGGGGGACGCGAAACAGATCCAGAAGTTCGTGATCCCATGCGCCGGTGTGGATGTTGAAGAGCATGGTGCGCGAGGCGTTGCTGGCGTCGGTTGAGTGAACGCGGCCTCCGGTTAGTTTCCAGAGCAGCCAGGTATCGACGGTGCCGAAGGCGAGTTTGCCCGCGTCCGCGAGGGCAAGCGCGCCGGGAACGTTGTCGAGCATCCAGGAAATCTTGCTGGCGGAGAAATAAGAATCAATCAGCAGTCCGGTGCGCTGCTGGATGAGTGGGCCGTGGCCTTCGCTTCTGAGCCGCTCGCAAAAATCCGCGGTGCGGCGATCTTGCCAGACGATGGCATTGTAGACCGGCTGGCCGGTCTCGCGATTCCACACAATCGTAGTCTCGCGCTGGTTAGCGATGCCGATGGCGGCCACGTCGCTCGCCTGCGCGCCGGCGTGAGTCATGGCTTCGAGAGCCACTGCGATCTGCGAGGCGGCGATCTGCTCGGGGTTGTGCTCGACCCATCCGGGCTGGGGAAAGATTTGATCGAATTCCCGTTGCGCCACTGCGCGAACGGCGCCCTGCTGGTCAAACAGGAGGGCTCGCGAACTTGTAGTGCCCTGGTCGAGCGCTAAGACGTATGGCACCGTGCCTCCTCCGTTTGTATGAAGCTGAACTTTGTAGAGATACTGTAAGCAACGTCTCTACGACGGGCTCAGGAAACGCCGAATACCGAAATCGTAAATGGCTGCGCCGGCCAGGCCTCCGAGCAGCGGAGCGACGACTGGAATCCACCAGATCTGCGTTCCGTCGGTGAGACCGTTGTTGCGAAAGCCGGCGACCACGGTGAACAGACGGGGGCCGAAATCGCGCGCGGGATTGATGGCATAGCCGTGCATGCCTCCAAAGCTCATGCCGATCGCAACCACGACCAGCCCGATCATCGCGGGTGCGAGATTCGCTCCCGGAGGCGAATTGTATTCGTCAGTGATCGCGAAGATCAGAAGAACCAGCAAACCGGTTCCAATGAACTGGTCCAGAAAACCCGCCTGCAGAATTGCCGGGAAGGCGGGAAATGTGGTGAAGACTCCGGCGGTGTGATCGAGAAGCGGATCGACCTGGCGAAACGCCGGCAGGTAGTTGCAATACACGAGTGCCGCTGCCAGGAACGCTCCCGCGGTCTGGGCGATGGAGTAGGGCAGCGCTTTTCGCCAAGGAAATCCGCGAAAGACGGCGAGAGCCAGAGTCACGGCCGGGTTGAGATGCGCTCCCGAGACCTTACCCGCAACGTAAATGCCCATCGTGACCGCGAGTCCCCACGCGAGAGTGATGTTGGTGAATCCCCCGTGGATGATCTCACCGGGGTTGCTGGTGGGGAACAGCACGACCATTGCGACCACGCCAACGCCAAGCAGGATGAGCACAAAAGTACCCAGGAATTCCGCGATCAACTCCGCCATCAGCGTGGGCTTCGGATTCATTTGGGGCTCCGGGCAATCGGAACGGCGGCGCTACTTTGCCGCGAAGTAGTCTACCAAGCGGTGGAGGTTCCCCGCACAGTTTTCCCCCGCGCAGTTTTCAGCGCTCGCGCCGGTCAAGAACCGCGCCGATTTCTGTGCATCCTGAAAGTAACCGAAGGGGGCTTTTTTCTTGACATCCCGGCTCAAGCTCGTATGATAGGGACATAATTATTCATTTACGTGAATAACTATGCATTATGAATAAAACACTGCGGCAACGGGCGGTCCTGGATGTGCTGAAGCACGGGTCCATCGCCAGCCAGGAGGACCTGCAGCGCCTGCTGCGTAAGCGCGGGTTCAAGGTAGGACAGGCGACGCTGTCGCGGGACATCCGCGATCTGAATTTGAGCAAAACCTCGCACGGCTATTCGTTGCCCCACGGGGAAAATGGGGCGGGCATTGCGCTGCCGCCGGTGTCGCGGCTGGTGCGCGAGTTCGTGCTCGAGATTCGCTCCGCACAGAACCAACTGGTCATCAAGACGATCGTGGGCAGCGCGCAGCCGGTAGCGGCGGCGCTTGACGAGGCGGACTGGTCCGAGGTGGTGGGCACGATTGCCGGCGACGACACGATCCTGATTGTTTGCCCGGACAAAGATGATGCGCGGAAGTTGGCGGCGCGAATTGAGGAGATGCTGGGTTAGCAAACAGAGATGGCTGCGAAACTCAAAACCGCTGTGCTAGGGGCGACCGGATATTCCGGACTGGAATTGACGCGGATTCTTCTGCGTCATCCGCGGCTGGAAAAACCGTCACTGCTGCGCCGCTCCGCCGACAACGGTGGCGCGTCGGATTTAGCCGACGTGTTTCCGGTGCTTTCCGGCAATGGAGGTTACCCCTTGCATTCGCTGTCGTGGCCAGTGATGAAGCAGCAGGGAGTGGAGTTGCTGTTCCTGGCTACGCCGCATGGGGCGTCGCGCTCGCTGGTGCCGGAGGCGATTTCTCATGGCCTGCGAGTCATCGATTTGAGCGGCGCCTGGAGGTTGAAGCAGGAGCAGCATCGGGCGATCTACAACTTTGAGGACTCGGATGCGGTGACGGCGGCGGAGTTGACGGAGAAAGCGGTCTACGGACTGCCTGAGTTGAATGGCGATCGCGTGGCGAACGCGACGCTTGTGGCGAATCCTGGATGCTATGCGACCTCAGTGATTCTGGCTCTGGCTCCGTTGCTGAGAGCCGGGGTGGTCGATCGGAGCCGCGGGATTGTTTCCGATTCGAAGTCCGGAGTGTCGGGAGCAGGAAAGGAACCGACGGCCAAGACGCACTTTGTGGCGGTGGCCGACAACCTGTCGGCGTATTCGGTTTTCAATCACCGGCACGTGGGAGAGATTGTCGAGCAACTCGGGCTGGGCTCGCAGGAGTTGATTTTTACTCCGCATCTGCTGCCGATTCCGCGCGGCATTCTCTCGACGATTTATTTGCATCTCAACCGTGAGATGACGCCGCTGGAAGTGGAATCGTGTTTTCAGAATTTCTATGCAGGCAAGCGCTGGGTGCGAGTTTTTCAGACGCCGAAACTTCCGCAAGTGCAGTTCTGCCTGCAGACGAATTATTGCGATCTGGGATTTTGCCTGGCCGAGGACGGCCGGCGGCTTGTACTGATCTCGTGCATCGATAATCTGTTGAAAGGTGCAGCAGGACAGGCAGTGCAGAATATGAATCTGATGTACGGATGGCCGGAGGAAGAAGGTCTGCTGTGATTATCGTGGTCAAAATCGGAGGAGCCGCGCTGGAAGATGTTCCCACTCTGCGGAAATGTGCTCGGGCGATTGCGGAACTGGCGCAGGACGGCCATCGCGTGGTCGTGGTACACGGCGGCGGCAGTGCGCTGACCCGCGTTCTGAAGCAACTCGGCAAGCAAAGCGAGTTCATCGGCGGGCTGCGTGTGACGGACGCCGAGACTCGCGATGTCGCGCTGATGGTGCTGGGTGGAATGGTCAACAAGAAACTGGTGGCCGCGATTCAGGCCGCGGGGATGCCTGCGGTTGGATTCTGCGGCGGCGACGGCATGACGTTTCGGGCGCGGCGGAAACATATTCGCGGTAACGATCTGGGATTCGTCGGCGAAATTTGTTTTGCGGAGCCATGCTGGATCGAAGCGTTGTGGCAGCAGGGGGGAATTCCGGTTCTCGCGTCGCTCGCATTGGGAGCGGATGGCGAATACTACAACGTGAATGCCGACGAAATGGCGGCCGCTTGCGCCGCGGCTTGCCACGCGGATGCGCTGATTTTTCTCACCGACGTGCCGGGCGTGAAAGACGCGGAGGGAGCGGTGATTCCGTGGCTGAGCAGCAAGCAGGCGCAGGATATGGTGGAGGGATCGATCGTTAGTGGCGGCATGTTGCCCAAGCTCCAAGCCTGCCGGCAAGCGCTGAAGCAGGGAGTAGGGCGCGTCCGGATTTTGCCGGCCGCGGAAGCGGAATCGTTGCCGCAGTTTTACCTCACGAAATTGAATTGTGGAACAGAAGTGACCTGCGCATGAGCGCAAGGAATGCAGGTTCAAGACAGGAGTCAGAATTGAACAGTCCAATGCAAAGCAGAGTGCCGGCGGTGCCGGAAACATTTCCCGGCACGTTCTGGTGCCCAGACCTGGTTTCGACGCGCGACCTCGGGCCGCAGGGAGTTCAGGCCGTGCTGCATCTGGCGGAACTCATGAAGTCTCGTCCGTCCGTGTTTCAGCGGTCGATGGCGGGGAAACAGATGGTGATGTTTTTTGAAAAACCTTCGCTGCGAACGCGGCTGACGTTCGAGGCCGGGATGACGAGCCTGGGCGGAACGGCGATGTTCGTGGATCAGTCGGCAAGCCGACTGGATGCCCGCGAGACGCTGAGCGACATTGCGCATAATCTTGAGCGCTGGGTGGACGTGATTGTGCTGCGTACGTTTGCGCAGGAAACCATCGAAGGAATGGCGCGGTATGCCTCGGTCCCGGTGATCAATGCGCTCAGCGATCTGGAACATCCGTGCCAGGCGCTGGCGGATTATTTCACGCTGCAGGAACGGTTTGGGGATCTCAAGAAGATCACGCTGGCGTATGTCGGAGACGGCAACAACGTGGCCCATTCGCTTTTGCTGACTTGTGCCTGCCTTGGGTCCTCAATTCGGATCGCGACGCCCAAGGGATATTCGCCGAGCGCGCAGATTGTGGCCGATGCGCGCAAGATTGCGAAACACACTGGAGCGCAAGTTGAGTTGCTTACCGATCCGTATGGAGCGGTAGCCGGAGTAGACGCGGTTTATACGGACGCGTGGGCGAGCATGGGCCAGGAACAGGAAGCCGGACAGCGCGCTGAGATTTTCCCGCCATATCAGGTCAACCGCCAACTCATGGCGCAAGCTGCGCCCCATGCGGCTTTCATGCATTGCCTGCCGGCGCATCGCGGCGAGGAAGTCACCGACGAGGTGATGGATTCAGAGAATTCGGTCGTCTTTGAGCAGGCGGAAAACCGGCTGCACGTGCAGAAATCCATTCTTTATTTGTTGCTGGGCGGCGCGGTTCGGCTGCCCGTGAGGAGCGCTCATGCCTGAGAAAGTTGTTCTCGCTTATTCCGGTGGTTTAGATACTTCGATCATCATTCCATGGCTGAAAGAAAACTATTCCTACGACGTCATCGCGATGGTCGGCGATGTTGGTCAGGGAGATGATATTGAAGCCGTGGTCAACAAGGCCTACAAAACCGGGGCAAGCAAAGTGATTGTGGAAGATCTGCGCGAAGAGTTTCTGACAGGTTATGTCTTCCCTGCCCTGAAGGCTGGGGCGGTTTATGAGCACAAGTATTTGCTTGGCACTTCGCTGGCGCGTCCGGTGATTGCAAAGCATCAGGTTGAAGTCGCGCTGCGCGAGGGGGCGACGGCGGTAGCGCACGGGTGTACGGGCAAGGGGAACGATCAGGTGCGATTTGAATTGACCTATCAGGCGCTGGCTCCGGAGTTGAAGATCATTGCGCCATGGCGGGAGTGGACATTAAGGTCGCGCGAGGACTGCCTTGACTATGCCGAGGCGCACGGGATTAAGGTCGACGCCAGCCGCACCAAGATTCACAGCCGCGATCGCAACCTGTGGCACATCAGCCACGAAGGTGGCGAGTTGGAGGATGCCGGGAACGCGCCCTTGCCGACGACGTGGCAAATCACGCGCTCGCCGCAAGAAGCTCCAGATAAGGAAGAACAGGTGAGCATCGGCTTCGCTCGGGGAATTCCAGTTTCAGTAAACGGGATGAAGATGGAGCCCGTGTCGCTGGTGGAACTGCTGAATGAAATAGGCGCACGCAATGCGATCGGGCGCATCGATCTGGTGGAGAACCGCTTTGTCGGGATCAAGTCGCGGGGATGCTACGAGACTCCAGGGGGGACGCTGTTGATCGCGGCGCATCGCGAACTCGAAGCTCTGTGCCTGGAGCGTGATGTGGCGCACTTCAAGCAGCACATCGGGTTGAAGTATGCGGAGCTGGTTTATTTCGGTCTGTGGTTCACGCCGCTGCGCGAAGCACTCGATGCGTTCGTTGAGAGCACGCAGAAAGAGATGACGGGCAGCGTCAGGCTGTCGCTGTACAAAGGAAATGTTTCCGTGGTCAGCCGCGAGTCGGAGCATTCGCTTTATCGCACCGATCTTTCGTCGTTCACCATGGGCGACAGCTACGACCAGAAGGATGCGGCCGGATTTATTCGCATTCTTGGACTGCCGTCGCGGTCGCGCGCACAGTTGCTGGCGCGGAATCGCGTGGAGGTCGCGCGATGAAGATGTGGTCGGGAAGGTTCCGGCAACCGCTGGATCCTGATTTCGAGCGCTGGCAGCGGTCGTTCAGCTTCGACCGACGGTTGCTGAAGTGCGAACTCGTGGCCAGCAACGCGCATGCGCGGGCGTTGAAAGCCGCGGGCATTCTATCATCCGACGAACTGATTTGCATTCTGCAGGGACTAAGGCAGATTGGCGAGAAGGAGGCGGAGTCGCCCGCATTTCTCGACGATGATGAGGCGGAGGACGTTCATCATTTCGTCGAGAAGCAACTGGTCGCGTTGATCGGCGACACGGGGTACAAGCTGCACAGCGGGCGCAGCCGCAACGAGCAGATTGCTACGGATCTGCGGCTGTATGTGAGAGCGACAATCGATCAATTGCGGCAGGAACTCGCCGATCTGTGCGGGGTGCTAACGGACCGAGCGGAACAGGCCGCCGATGCTGCCATGCCAGCGTACACGCATCTGCAACGGGCTGAACCGGTTTTGGTCGGACACTGGCTGCTGGCTTATGTGGAAATGTTTCTGCGGGACGCGGATCGGCTCGCCGATTGCAGGAAGCGCCTGAATCTTTGTCCGCTGGGGTCCGGCGCGGTGGCCGGTGCGACGCTGACGCTGGATCGCGCCTTCATGGCTGACAGTCTTGGGTTTGACGGAGTGACTGACAACAGCATCGATGCGACCAGCGATCGCGATTTTGTGATCGAGTTTGTCAACACGCTGTCTTTGCTGGCGCTGCATCTGAGCCGCTGGGCGGAGGAGATGATTTTGTTTTCTTCGCAGGAATACAGCTTCCTGGTTCTGCCGGAGGCTTACTCCACCGGCAGCAGTGCGATGCCGCAGAAGAAGAATCCGGATCTGCTCGAACTGGTGCGAGGCAAGAGTGGACGAGTGCTGGGCCACGCCACTGCACTCATGATCGCGGTGAAGGGCTTGCCGCTGGCTTACAACAAGGATCTGCAGGAAACGCAGGAGCCGCTGTTCGACTCTTCCGACACGCTGCTGCAAATGTTGCCGCTCGTGGCGGGATGGGTGAAGGCGGTGGAGTTCAATCGAGAGCGAATGCATGACGCGGCCCAGTCGGGATTTATGAATGCATGGGCAGCCGCGACGTATCTGGTGAAGCGCGGCGTGCCGTCGCGGCATGCGCACGAGCGGATTGGCAAGGCCGTGCAGATGTGCATCGAACGAAACTGCGAACTTCGGGATTTGCCGCTCGAGGAATTGAAATCGCTCAGCCCGGCCTTCGATCAGGATTTTTACGAGTCGCTGAAGCTGGCTTCGGTGCTTGCCGTCCATGATGTTCCCGGAGGGACGGCGCCAAGCCGGGTGCGGAACGCAATCAGCATTACCAGGAAGAGGATCGAGTCTCTTCGCGAGGAGGTCCATGCGCACGCGTAAAGCAATTTTGCCCGACGCACAACACATTCACGAGTTGATCGCAGCATACTCCGGCGACGGCACGCTGCTGCCGCGCACTCTGCCGGAGATCTGCGAGAACGTCAGAGACTTCGTGGTGCTCGAAGATGCGGGACGCATCATCGGCTGTGGTGCTCTGCACCTTTATGGCACGCATCTGGCGGAGATTCGGTCGATCACGGTTGCGCCGTGGGCACAAGGCAAAGGCGGAGGCGGACGGCTGGTGAAAGCGCTGATGGCGGAGGCGAAGCGCCATCGTGTGGATTGCATTTGCCTATTCACGCGCAAACCGGATTTTTTTGCGGGCCAGGGATTCTCGGTTGCGCAACGCGAGGATCTTCCCGACAAGATTTACAAGGACTGCCACGTTTGTCCGCGGTTTCATTGCTGCGATGAAGTGGCGATGGTGCGCGGGGATCTACCGAAGTTCGCGATTCTTCCCGAGCCTGCGAATTGGCTGGTGAAGCTGCAGGGGTGGTCGCCGGACGCCGAGCAAGGAAATCAAACCGGCTCTAGCTAAGCTCGCCGGCGCCGTCGTCGGCGCTACAAAGATAGACTTGAGCGGCGATTCCTGTCTTTTGCTGATAGCGTTCGGAGACTCGTTTCGCGAAGTCCTGTGAATTCTCTTCGCGTACGAGGTTGATGGTGCATCCTCCGAAACCGCCGCCAGTCATGCGTCCGCCGCAGAAGCCGGGCAAGCCCTCAGCCGCCTCGACCATGAGGTCGAGTTCCTTGCAACTTACCTCGTAGAGATCTCGCAGACTACAGTGAGACTCGCGCATGAGTCTTCCCACCTGACTTAAGTCGCCTCCGGTGAGAGCGCGGGCGGCCTCAAGGGTTCGCTGATTTTCGCGGACGACGTGGGAACACCGTCTCCCGATCGTGGCTGGAAGATCGGGGGTGTGCTGATCGAGCAATTCCACCGACACATCACGCAAGGCGCGGATCGCGGGATCCCATTTTGCAAAATAGCGCACACCTGCTTCGCACTCTTCCCGGCGAGTGTTGTAGGCCCCGGTGGCGAGGTCGTGCTTAACCATGGTGTTGCAGACCACGAGTTGGATTCCGGCAGGGATGGGAACGAACTGAAATTCCAGCGAGCGGCAATCAAGAAGAAAAGCGTGGCCAGCTTTTCCCATACAGGAGACGAACTGGTCCATGATTCCGACGCGGGCGCCGACGAAAGTGTTCTCGGCTCGCTGGCAGAGTCTTGCCACTTCGGGCAGAGGCAGGTAAATCTCGCCGAGACTCATCAGTGCCAGGGCAGAGGCGACCTCAACCGCGGCGGAAGAGCTGAGGCCCGCGCCGATCGGGACTTCGCCGTGTACCAGCAAATTCGCTCCCTGAAGTTTATGACCACTCTGTTGAAGCACACTGGCGACGCCCAGCACGTAATCACACCATGCCGCGGTGCGCTGTTCGGGAAGGTGGTCGAGATCAAATTCGAAATTGCCGGGAAATTCTTTGGAGTGGATAAACAGTTTTCGGTCGCGCCGCGGCGCAATCGCAACGTAGGTTGAGAACGCGACTGCGGCGGGCATGACGAAGCCGTCGTTGTAGTCCGTGTGCTCGCCGATCAGATTGACCCGTCCGGGAGCGCGGAAGATTCTGGGGCGAGAGCCGAAGAGTTTCTCGAAGTGTGCGGTGATTTCATCCGTCTCGATCCGCGCGGTCACGCCCGGATCCCCATGCAGAATGGGTCAGCGGGATCGAGGACGAGCTCAGTGTCCGCATTTACAAAGGCTGTGCCTTTGATGCTGGGATAAATTTTTCCTTCCCGCAGCGTGACACTGCCTTCGAACACACTGCCCACAATGCTCTCCTGTTTCCAGACCTGGCCCTCGCGAATTTTTCCGTCGGCATACAGGCAAGCCAGCTTGGCGCTGGTTCCTGTGCCGCAAGGAGAACGGTCGTAGGCTTTCCCGGGACAGAGCACGAAATTCTTGCTATCGACCGAGGGCAGGTCGGATGGACCGAACAGTTCGACGTGGTCGATTTCCTGATTCCCTGCTCCGGTAATTCCCTGCTGATGGAGCGCCTGACGAATCGCCCAGGTAAACTCCGTGAGGGTTTCGATGTTCTTGAGCGAGAGTTCCATTTTTTCCATGGCGCGGTCAGGGGCGTGGTCACCCACCAGGAAAAACCAGTTTCCTCCCCAAGCGACGTCGCCGTGTATTTTGCCGTAGGCCGGAACATCGATTGCTACGTTCACGGCGAGGCGATAGCTCGCAACATTGTTCACTGTGACCTCACCGTTCGCGTGCAGGATCGCGCTGACGGTTCCCACAGGAGTCTCGATCCGGTGCTCGCCGGGCTCGATCTTCTTCATGAAGGAGAGAGTCGTCACCAGACCGATGGTCCCGTGTCCGCACATGCCGAGATAGCCCACGTTATTAAAGAAGATGACGCCGGCGGCGCAGGCGGGATCCACGGGTTTGCACAACAACGCTCCTACCATCACGTCGGAGCCGCGCGGTTCGTTCACGACGGCGGATCGGAAGCTGTCGTGTTCGGAGCGAAAGCGCTCGAGCCGCGCGGTTAACGGGCCCTCGCCGAGATCGGGACCGCCGCTGACCACGACCCGCGTCGGTTCGCCGCCGGTGTGGGAATCAATTACTCGAACTCTGCGGGGCTCGCCGTTGGCGTTCTTATGCACGAGATCTAGTGGACATTCAGGTCGAGGTAGTGACTGAAACTCTCGAGCGACATTTGATCTCCGCCCGGAAGGTAGAAGCCGAACCTGCCCGCGGAGAGATTCGTTCCGGGCTGCGTCCAGCGGTCGAGAACAAACCAGGCATTTCCCTGCTTGATCTGGTGGACGACTTCCGTCGCGGACACGCGGATCTGCAGGGTGCGAAAGCTTTTCTTTTCTCCCTTGTGCGGAATCTTGGCATCGCTGACCTTCTGCCCGTTGCGGACGTCGGTGCGATAGAAATTGTTCTCGTCGATCTGGAATAAGTCGTAATTGTTCGGGTCAGTATAGTTGACCACCCATTGCAGCCGGTGCCCTTTGGTCAGCATGGCGGAGAAGAGGAAGGTTCCCGAGGTGGGCGAAATGCCGTAGAGGACGTAGTCTCCGCCCTTGCGAACGTAGACGCCATTTTCCTGCTTCCAGCCGGAAGCGTCGGCCCACTTCGACATTCCACTCGGAGCCAGGGGCAGGTCGATCGTCCGCGATTGTCCCGCCGTGAGTTCCAGAGTGGAGGTGCGCACGAAATTATCGGCAGTGCGAGCGGTAAGCGTATACGATCCGGTGGGCAGGTTGAGCGGACTTCCGCTGGTTACTTTGACCGGAGGCTCGCTCCCTTTAGTCAACGTGACTTGGGCGTCGGGGGGGGAAAAGATGATCTTGAACTCGCCGGGCGCGGCTTCCAGGGCCACCTCGGAAGCGGCGAGAGCCACGGGCGTTCCTGCAACAAAGTGCTTCTTGATCTGCCGCGGCTTGAATCGATCCTTGAGCAACTCAATCACATGTTCGCCAGGGGCGATCGACGAAAGCGTCAGCGTGCCGTCTGGCTGCACCGTTCCTGCGTTGGCGTGATCGATGAGAACCATCGCGCCCGGAGGGCCACCCTGAATGCTGAGCGACGCCATGTGCGGCACGGGAAGCAAACCGAAAACCAGCCGGCCCTGCTCGCCCTTGCGAATGCGGATTTTCTGTTCGGGGGCATCTTGAAATCCGGCCTTCTCGACACGCACCGTGTATTCCTTGGGGTCAAGGTTGGCGATGCGCAGTTGGCCGCCTTTGGTGATTTGCGGGAGCGCTTTTCCGTTGAGGAATACGAGCGACTTGTCCTGTCCGGTTACGATGAGCAGGGTGCCAACATTCTGCCCGGATTCGACGAATGCCATCAGAGCGGGCGCGGGCGTGACTTCAATGGCCAGTTTGTATTGTTCGCCGCCGTGGATCACGGTCAATTCATGCGAGCCGGCGGTGATGGAGGAAAGGTCGACGCCTTCGGCGGAAAGATCGACAGATGGCTGCCCATCCAGACTTAGTTTGGTCGCGGCATCGCTGGCATAAACGTGGACGCGATCGCCCATGCTGCTCACCACCACGGCCAGCACACGTTTGGCAGTGATTGGCGTCTTGATCGCGGGTAAGGCTCCAGCAGCGGAGGTCAAAACAATCGTAAAGGTGCCGGCAGCGCTGTCGAATTTCAGAGTGTGGTCGCCGGCTGGGACCTTATCAAGCGCCCACTGCGCATCTTGCAGGTCGACGGGCGGTTGATCGTCGAACCTAACTTTGCCCGTGGCCGTGTCGGAGGACAGCTTCATACCCGGCAGTTCAGGCGGAGGCGGCGTCACCACCGGAACTGGCTGGACGGGAACCGGTTGCACGGCAACGTTTTGAACAGGAGCAGATTCCGCGGGAGCTTTGGGTCGACGCAGGAAAGATGGAACGAACACCAACAAAAGGATACCTGCGATTGCGCCGCCCAGAATCCCGCCCAGGACTTTCATGTCGCGGGGATTAATGCTGAAGCTCGTCCGTCGCACAGGTCCGGGGGCGATCTTCTTCGATGTCGCCATGGACGCAGCAGACTTGGGGGCCTGCGCGGGCGCACTGGAGGCGAGCGGCGGGTTGATGAGCGGAGCCTGGGGTCGTACCGGCGGTACCGCGTCAACGGCGGGACCGCCCGCGACCGGGGCCACGAATGACAGGGTCGCGCTGAAGACGAGATCGTCACCGCTTCCCCTGCTGGAGACGCCGGGAAGATTCAGTTTTTGCAGCAGGAGGTTCGCGCTCGATACCACTTCTTCGTCTTCGATATATTTGTCGGCCAAGGCGCGCGCTTTCGAGCCCAGTGTGTGTTTCGTGTCCGGATCGTTGGCGGAGTCGGCCTCGCTTTCCAGGCGCCGCAGTTCTTCGAGATCACGGCGCCTCGTCTGACGCCGCTGGACCTGAAGATCGCGCTGCACCGCGTCTCGAATCTGGATCAGCCGCATCTCCCGCGGATAGGACGACAAGGCTTCCTCAACCCGAGCCAGGGCGGACTCCAGATCGCCGGAAGTTTGCAGCTTGCGCGCCTGCGAGACCACTTCACTCACGAAGGTCTCGCGCTTCTGATCGAGAATCAGGGTGCGCAAAGTCTTGGCCATGGGATGAGACGGATTGAGATCAAAGGCTTCCTTGGCGACCTTCTCGGCTTCACGCCAGTCGGTTTCGACCAACGCCTGCGCGTGTTCGACGAGAGTATTGGCCAGCACGGCTCGCGCCAGAGGATTGTTCTCGTCCAGTTCGTAGGCCCGCCGTAGCAACCGGATGCCCTCGGCGGTTTTCTGTTGGGCACACAGATCCTGGCCTTCCGCCAAAAGTCGCTGCGCTTCCGACTGGCGCTCGACGCCTTGTCGGGCGTGCTTCTCCAGTTCCTGCAATTCCTCGTCATGCGGAAATTCTTCGACCGCACCCTGCAGCAGGTCGAACACCCGTCCGTAATCGCTGGTGTGCAGGCAGGTGTCGACTTGCTCGATCAGCTGCGTCCGGGCTTCGATGCGGGATTGCTGGTCGCGTCTTTTCTGCAGACGTTCGACTTCAAACTTCAGTCCGGGATATTGGCTGTAGATGGTCCGAAGAATTTCCCAATCGTTCAGCGCGTCGCCGAAGGCTGCCTGCTCTTCGTGCAGGTGGGCGCGCGCCACAATGGAATTCACCAGGTCGCGCTTGTCCTGCACCAGGCGGAGAGCGCGCTCGAAGTGCGATTCGCCGGGATGCTGCTCCAACGCTTCACGAAGAATGCTGACGCGTTTGTCGAGATCGGGCTCGGCATCCACTTGCCGGTCAACCTGCGCGATGAGCGAGGACAACTCCTGCCGCTGCTGTTCTTCGATGTCGTAGCGAAGGGCCTGAAAAATTGCATTCGTCGGATACTTCGCCAGATAGGTCTGGCAAGTCGAGATGGCTTTGGCAAAATTGTGGTCCGCCAGCTGCTTGCGCGCCTCCGCGTAGGCGGTGTTCATCGCATCGTGCTCAGAGCGTACTTCGTTGTAGAAGGTCTGGTAGCGGGCGCCGCTCTCGCGATTGACGGAGTCGGGCGCCTTGCGATCAAGCTCGAGTACTACGCCCAACTTGGCCAGGGCGCTGCTCACGTCACCCTTTTGCCATGCGTCCATGGCAGCCTTGTGGATTTGTTCTTTGTCGAGACGGAGTTTGTTGTAGTCCTGTTCCAGGCGGTCCACTTCGGCCAGCAATTGCAGAGCGCGAGCTTCCTTGGGACGAAGTTGCAGAACGTTCTGCAGAGCTTCGCGGGCGTGCGGATAGGCATGATTGTCGATGTGCTGGCGCGCCAGGCGGTACCAGTTTTCGATCTGCTTCTCGCTGCGCCGATTTTCAATCTTGCTCTTCAAGGCTAGCGCAATGGCGTTATCGGGTTCAATTTGCAACGCCTCCTGCAGTTTTTGAAGAGCCAGAGGATCTTCCTCTTCTTCAAAACGGGCGCGAGCCGCATCCAGGAGCTGTGCCAGCGTCTTGCGGCGGACGGCATTGTCGAGCTGCCGCCGCAGCGCCTGAATGTCGGCGTCCATGTGTCCTTCGGCCTCCACCTCTCCCAGAATCTCGCCGGCAAATTGAAGATCGCCGTCGGCGAGTGCCTTGGTCGCGCGCTGCAATCGCGGGCGGGTGCGCTCGGCGTCGAAAAACTCGATGGGCTCGTTGCGCAGGGCTTTGCTGAGCGTGTCGCCAAATTCGCGCGCGGTGGTAAAGCGGTGCCAGGCCTGCTTCGCCATGCCTTTGTGGACGACCCGGCTGATGGCGGGCGAAATCGCGGAATTCACTTCCGAAGCCGGCGGCGGAATCTGGTGCAGGATGGCTTCGACCACTTCGTCGGCTCGAGTGCGTTGAAATGGGTGGCGGCCAGATAGGGCTTCATAGCAGACCACGCTCAGAGAAAAGATGTCGGAGGCGGCGGTAAGCGGCTTCAGCTGGATCTGCTCGGGAGACATGTAGAGCAGCGTGCCCTTCTGCGCCCGCGTGGTATGCGTGTCGGCCATGTGGGCCACGCCGAAGTCGATGATCTTGACCGAGTCGTCTTCCATCACAAAGATGTTGCTGGGCTTCAGGTCGCGATGCACCAGTCCGCGCTCGTGCGCCGCCTGCAGGCCGCGGCAGGTCTGGGAAATAATTTCGACGGTGCGTTCGACAGTCAGATGATGGCTGGACTTGCGGACGAAGTGATCGAGGGTCGTGCCCGGCAGCAAGGGCATGACGAAGTAGGGCTTCTTCTTCCCATCCTCTTCAAATTCTCCGATGTCAAAAATCTCGACGATGTTGGGGTGGCTCATCGAGGCCAGGACATCGCATTCTTTGTAGAACAACTGGAGCGATGCGGGATCGGGGATATCGAGGATGGTCTTGACGGCGACTTCGCGGCGGACCACGGTATCGTAGGCGCGATAGACCAGCCCCATCCCGCCCTGTCCGAGGATCTGCCTCACTTCGTAGCGACCGGCCAGTTTCTTCGGTGATCCCGTGGAGTCCATGCGCATCCTGTGAAACAGGGCCCCAGCATTTTATACGATTTTTGGCCGCGACTGCACCCTGTTTTGTGGCCGCAAAGCTAGGCAGCGAAACGCCCGAAAAGCCCGCCGGAAGGCCGGTTGGGCGGGCGAAGCCGACGAAAAACAACAGTGCGCCGGGCGGTGATCGGACCCCGAACCTCGGCCCCGTCAATGAGAGCGAGCGCCGCAATTTCTCCGCGATCTGGTCGGGTCTTTTCTGATGGTTGCTATAAGAAATTTGTATTGGACGGAGCGAATCGACGCATTTATCTTCGGCGGATTGATTCTGGCTAGCACGCTGTGGGGGCCGTCGGCGCAGCGCCGGGAGGTGTCCGCGCCGGGTCCGAAAACCGCTGCCAATTGCAATTGGGCACCACTCTCAAACAGGAGCATTCAACGATGACAAAGCGAGCAGGGAGGCGCTCTCTGCGCCGGCGATTGGCGGCAGCCAGCGCCGCGATGGTTCTTGGAGCGGCGATGTTCGCCGGATTATCCGCTTCCAGTTTTGCCGACGAACCCAAGGCCGATCCAGCGGGTACTGCGACCGGAGACAAGACGTCAGCCGTCGATGCTGCCGGCAATCCCTTCGTGGTCGCGGAGCCTACCGATAAAACTGCTCCGGATTACGCCCAGAACAAAAAAGCGTTCGACGATTATCAGGCTCAGGCAGCCAAGGAACCCCTCGCTGTAAAGCTGGCCGACAGCGTAGGCCACGTCCGCATCGCCACCAACATGGCGTGGACGCTAAACACCGGCTACCTCGTCCTATTCATGCAGGCGGGGTTTGCCCTGCTCACCTGCGGACTGGTGCGCAAGAAAAATGCCGCGCATCTGATGATGCTGAATTTCGCGGCCTACGTTTTCGCCTTCCTCGCCTACTACGCGGTGGGATACGCATTCCAGTTTGGCGCGGTCGCCATCAACGCCGCGCCCACGAACCTCGGCGGCGTTCCCACGCTGAATCATTTTCTGATCGGCAGCGGGCAATGGGGATTCGTGGGGGGCAAGGGATTCTTTCTCGTGGGCCCCGCTTACGACGCGGGTAGCAACGTTCTGACTTTGTTCGAAGTCGTGTTCATGGAGACAGCCGGGTACATCATCGTCGGCGCGATTTGCGAGCGCATCAGCTTCTGGGCTTTCCTGCTGTGCGAACTCTTCATCGGCGCAATCCTGTATCCGATTTCAGGCTGCTGGGCGTGGGGCGGCGGCTGGATGTCGCAACTAGGATCGACCATGAATCTCGGCCACGGCTATGTCGACTTTGCCGGTTCCACAGTAGTGCATGCGGTCGGCGGCTTTGCCGCCATGGCACTCGCGATTATTCTAGGACCGCGTCTCGGCAAGTTCGGCTCGGGAGGAAAAATCCGGGTGTTCCCGGCTCACAACATTGTGTACGTGGTCACGGGCACGTTCATTCTGCTGTTTGGGTGGATGGGCTTCAATCCAGGCTCCACGCTGGGAGCAACCGACTTTCGCATCTCCGTAGTCGCAGTCAACACGAATCTGGCGGCTGTGGCCGGATCGGCTGCGGCGATGCTCATCTGGTATTTCCTTTTGGCAAACCTGACATCACCATGGCGTGTAACGGAATGCTCGCGGGCCTGGTGGCGATCACCGCTCCGTGCGCGTTTGTGTCGCCGACTTCGTCGGTAATCATCGGAACGCTGGCGGGCTGCCTGGTTTGCGGCGGCGTGCTGTTTAACGAGCGTGTGCTGAAGATCGACGACCCTTGCGGCGCCGTCTCAGTGCACGGATACTGCGGTTGGCTGGGCGCGGTCTGCGTAGGCATTTTTGCGGACGGAACTTACGGCTCGGGATGGAACGGAGTGGGCGCGGCGAATTATTTGGGACACGCGGGACAAGGCGTGACCGGCTTGATTCACGGCGACACAAAACAGTTCTGGTGCCAGCTCATGGGAGCGACTTTGTACGCGGTCTGGGCGTTCGGTGCGACGTTCGTGGTCTTCTGGGCAGTGAACAAGGTGAAGAGCATGCGCGTCCCACCTGAATCGGAAGAAGAGGGCCTGGATGTTCCCGAATTTGGCATGCCGGGCTACCCGGAGGACGCGCTGGTTACCGCTCAATACTGACGCCGGGCGGGTGTTCAAATTAAGTGCCTAAACTTGAGCGCCGATATTATTCAGCATCCGTCAAGCGCCCGGGGGCTCGCCTATGCCGACTCCTGTTGAGCGCGACCGCCATAGCCACGGTCGCTGGTCGTTGCCGGTAATTCTCTGCGTTGTGACGCTGGTCAGTGTCGCAGTACTCCTGTTGCGGGATGCCCGTCCCCGGTTGTTTCCCGCGGGGGCACACGATTTGCTGGCGGCGTTTCCGCTGTTCTTGATCGCCTGCGCCTGTCTGGCTTACGAAGCCATACGCCAGCCGTCCCGTTCGGAGCTGGTCAAAGCGATTCTGCTGGCCTGTGCATTTCTATTCTGGGCTGCCAACCAATTTTGGCCGGGCTTTCGCCTGGCGACGCTGTTCAACGACATCGCTATCGCGCTCTTTGTCTTCGACGTATTTCTGGCGATAATCAGCCGCCCGGTTGAAACTCCCTGAGCGCCGGAATAATCCTGAAGCCGCGGAAAAAGGCTGTCTCGCCGATGCGGTTTTTCGGTAACATACTCGCCATGGTCGAGCTTCGTCGCGGGCTGACTACAAAATGGATTTTGTTGATAACGGCATGCGCCCTGATCCAGCAGGCTTGTGGAGGATCTGGTTATGGAGGAGGCGGCCAGCAAACCTATCCCCCCGCGGCGCCCACCGGCTTGACCGCAGCCGGCAGCAACATGCAGGTCGCTCTCACCTGGAACGCGAGCAGCGGCGCGGCCAGCTACAACGTGAAGCGTGGCACCGTCAAGGGCGGTCCGTACCCGACCGTTTTTCCGTCGACGACAATCAACTACACGGACTCTGCCTTGACCAACGGGACAACTTATTATTATGTGGTCTCGGCGGTGAACTCAGCGGGCGAGAGCGCAAACTCGAGTGAGGCATCGGCCACACCGGCCGGACCGACGACGAACGTCCAGGCCACCATCAACGTGCTCGCGAACCGCCACCCGATCAGTCCCTATGTCTACGGTGGCGCCTTCCCGCAGGACGCTCCAACCATCGGCGATAGTGGTCTGACCGTGGTGCGCTGGGGAGGCAATGCCACCTCTACCTATAACTGGAAGCTCGGCACCGACAATGCCGACAACGACTATTATTTCGAGGATTTCGCCTTTGGCGCGCTCAACAATAGCGCGGATTCCAATTCGACGCAATTCATCACGGACGTGAAGAACGCAGGCGGCACCCCGCTGATGACGATGGTGATGCTGCCGTGGGTAGCGCAGAGCGCTGAGAACGGGAGCAACGGTCACTGGAGTTTTTCGGTCGCCAAGTACGGCGCACAATGCAAAACGGATCCGTTCAACAGCGACGCGGGTGACGGGTTGAAGACTGACTGTGCTACCCAGCTGACCGCCGATCCAACCGACGCTTATGTGCCGATCTATAACGACACCACCACCTCGTGCCCATCTGGCGTGGCATGCGTGTACCGCAGTGAATGGACCGCTGCTCTGGCCTCAGCTTTCGGAAGCGCTCCGCACTTCTACAACATGGACAACGAGATCGATATCTGGGGTGGCACGCATTTTGATATTCATCCCCTGCAATCCGGTTACGGCGAGCTACGTGATACGTATTTGAACCAGGCCCGATTGTTGAAGACATGGGATCCGGCGGCAATCCGCCTGGGGCCGGTGAGCTGCTGCTGGTACTTCTACTGGAATCTGAATTCCACCACCGACAACAAGTCCACGCACGCGGGAATCGATTTTCTGCCCTGGTGGCTGAATGACATCGCGTGGTCCGATGCAGTGGCGGGCACGAGGTCGCTGGATGTATTCGATATCCACGCCTATCCGGACGGGCCGGATACAACGAGCTTTACGCAGGCGCAGAAGCAAGCTCTGGCGGCGCGCATCTACCGCGACTGGTGGGATCCCACGTACGAGAGCGAAGCCACGTACATCCAGAACAACGGCTTCAGTATTGAACCGATCGAGCCGAACCCGTTCCGCATTCCGCGCATGCGCGCCCTGGTTAACCAGATTTATCCAGGGACGAAGTTCAGCATCACGGAATGGAGCGCGGCGTTCGCCGGCGAATCCGATTTCTCCACTGCCCTCGGCGATGCTGACGGCTACGGAATCCTGGGGCGCGAACGGGCCTATCTTGCCTCGCGCTGGACCGCTCCCACTCCCACCAATCCGAACTATCAGGCGCTGAAGCTCTACACCAATTACGACGGCTCGCACCACGGCTTCGGCACGACCTCGGTTTCGGCCATCAACAACGGCAGTCCCAGTTTGTTCAGCGCCTACGCGGCGCTCAACTCTGCTGGCACCACGCTCACGATCATGGTGCTGAATAAAGATCCTGCGAATTCGGCTCAGGTGCAGTTCACGACCACGGGATTCTCGCCCAGCAGTGAGACGACATACACTTTGTCGCAGGCCTCGCCCACCAGCATCGTGGCCTCGTCGTCGCAGTCGTGGTCACCGACTCAAACATTTGCTCCGTACACCGCTACGCTGCTCGTCATCAGCGGAAACGTGACCACGCCTCCGACTTCCGAATGGGACCTGAATCCTGACACCACCATGGTTGCCGCGAGTGGAACCGTCACACTGGCGCCGAAGATCACCAGCGGGACCACCAACGTCACACTCACTTCGGCGGCCTTCGACAGTTATGAAGGAGCGTCTGCTTGCGCAGGGACGATCATGCTAACCACTCCGTCGCTGACTCCCAGTGTGCCGGGTGAGATCACAGTAACGGCAGGCAGCACGCCCGGCTTCTGCCACTTCACGGCGACGGGAACCGACGGCACCGCTTCCCAAACGCAAGGCGGATGGATTGTTGTGGGCAACCCGGCTGCGGCTCTGGCCAAGACGAACGGCGATGCGCAGTCAGGAAGCCCGGGCAGCGTGTTGCCACAGGCACTCACCGTGACGTTGAGTCCGGGTGCTTCTGGTGGGACCAACGTCGGCGCCAGCATCCTTTTTACAACCAGCGCGGGTTCGCTTTCCAACGGGACCAGTAGCGGCGCGAAGGTGATCGCGGTGACCAATAGCTCAGGCGTAGCGTCGGTCACCCTCACGCTTCCGCCGTCCGCGGGACTCGTGTCCGTGACTGCCGAAGGCCCGTACGGGCTCGGCCATCCGGTCGCGCCGGCGTTTACGGAGACGGCGAACTAATTCTCGAGCCGAACGCGGATCGCGGTTGAGAGTCACCCCGGCCGCGCTCACATTCGCATGCCAGGGACGTGGTATGCTTCGCGTGGCATTTTTACGTAACCGTTTACGCAGCGCGTCCCGGTTGACGCGGAGACAAGAGGAGGCTGGGATGCATCTTCGGCGGAATCCGCTTATTTTCTCTTTTCTCGGTTTATTGATTCCCTGCTGTTTCTCTCAGGATGCACCGCCCGCCTATCGTAATCCGAATCTTCCCGCCGAACTGCGGGCCGCGGATCTGGTGAAGCGGATGACGCTGGAAGAGAAAGTGGATCAGATTGCGGGGGGCCGGCGGCGTTCCATGGCCGCAGCCAGTCCTGAAGCCAAGGAAATTTTTGAAGGCCTCAGCAAACTCTATCGCGAAGATTCGCAAGTGAGCGCTCACGATGCCGCCGAGGCGCGCAATCGAGCGCAACATTTCCTGATGGAAAAAACGCGTCTGGGAATCCCCGCAGTTTTCCAGGGCGAAGCCTTGCACGGATTCATGGCCTACGGCAGTACCAGCTTTCCGCAGGTGCTGGGCCTGGCCAGCACGTGGGATCCGGAGCTGGTGCAGCAGGCATTCACGGCTGCAGGGGACGAAATGGCATCTGCAGGGGTCAATCAGGCGTTCTCACCGGTGTTGGACCTGGGGCGCGACCCGCGCTGGGGAAGAACCGAAGAAACCTACGGCGAAGATCCGTATCTCGTCGCGCACATGGGAGTCGCGGCCATCAACGGACTCCAGGGTACTACAGGGATGATCGACCGGCATCATGTGATGGCCACCATGAAACATTTTGCCGCGCACGGCCAACCGGAGAGCGGAACCAACACGGCTCCGGCGAATTTTTCTGAGAGAGATTTGCGCGAGACCTTCTTAGTTCCCTTTCGCGCCGCCGTGCAAGATGCGCACGTGGGCAGTGTGATGGCTTCTTACAACGAGATCGACGGCATTCCGTCGCATGTCAATCCCTGGCTGCTGGATCGCGTGCTGCGCCAGGAGTGGGGATTCCGCGGCTATGTTTCGTCGGACGGAAGTGGCCTGCAGATGCTGGTGCAAACTCACCACGTGGCCGCCGATTTCGCGGAAGCGGCGCGAAAGTCGCTCGCCGCCGGCGTGGACTTCGATCTGTCGGATGGCTCGGTGTTCGCCACGCTGGTCGATCAAGTACGCGAGGGCAAAGTTGCCGAGGCTGAACTGGACAAGGCTGTGGAGCGGGTGCTGGAGGCGAAATTCCGTCTCGGCCTGTTCGAGAATCCGTATGTAGACCCGGACTACGCCCAGAAGATCACCAATAGCTCTGAGCATAAAGAACTCGCTCTCAAGGTGGCGCGGAAGGCAATTGTGCTACTCAAGAATGACAAGAATCTGCTGCCGCTGGATCCGAAGAAATTGAAGGCCATTGCTGTCATCGGTCCCAATGCTGCCGACGTACATCTGGGCGGCTACAGCCGCGACCCAGGGCCGGGGAACCAGATCAGCATCCTCGACGGCATTCGCAAGCGCGCCGATGATGGCGTCAGAGTGCTGTACGCCGAGGGCTGCAAGATTACGACCGGCAAGCAGGGCTGGGCGGGATGGTACGAAAACAGAGTCGCGCAGCCGGATCCGAAAGCAGACGCCGAGAGCATTCGCGCCGCTGTTGCCGTCGCTCGTCAGGCAGATGTAGCCATCGTTGTGGTGGGAGAGAACGAAAGCACCAATCGCGAGGCCTGGTCTGAGCAACATCTTGGCGACCGCGATTCGCTGGATCTGCTCGGCTCGCAGGAAGCTTTGATCCGAGCCATCGTCGAGACCGGCAAGCCGGTGGTCGTGTTCCTGATCAATGGGCGGCCGTTGTCGATCAACTGTGTCAAAGAAAATGTTCCGGCGATTCTGGAAGGATGGTACCTCGGCGAACAGGGCGGAACTGCCGCGGCCAACGTGTTGTTCGGCGACGTAAACCCTGGCGGCAAGCTGCCCATCAGTTTTCCGCGCAGCGTAGGACAGCTGCCTGATTTCTACAATCACAAGCCTTCGCGCAACCGCAGTTATCTGTTTGCCAGCCGCGAGCCTCTGTTTCCCTTCGGCTACGGCCTTAGCTATACGCAATTCCACTTTGATAACCTACGGGTCGAACCGAAAAGCATTCGCCCGGGCGGTTCGGCCAAGGTCTCCGTCGACATTACGAACTCTGGCGGTCGAGCAGGGGACGAGGTCGCCCAGCTTTATATTCACCAGCGCGTCGCCTCCATCACTCGTCCGGTGCTGCAGTTGCGCGGCTTCAAGCGCGTCAGCCTGGGACCGGGACAGAAGACGACGGTCGATTTCACATTGACTCCCGAAGATTTGTCGTTAATCGACGTTAATATGAATCGCGTGGTCGAGCCCGGCACGTTCGATTTAATGGTCGGGCCCAGTTCAGCAGAAACAACGAGCATTGCGCTCGAAGTTACTAACCCGTAGTCATCAACCCGTAGCTGTGGACGCGTCCGCTGGCCCTGGCCCGGAAAGGCTGAGGTTAGCGGCATGGAGATTCAGACATTCATGAATGATAGACAATCGCCGCAGTTGCTGGCTTCACTGCTGATCGCACTTTTCCTTTCGCTGTTCTGCGCCAGTGTGGCGCAGGCGCAGTGGATTGCCATGAATCCGGTCCGCAAGGTTCAGCAGGAGACGGATGGAGTTCTCTTCACCATGGGAACCGGCACGTTAAGAGTACAAGTGTGCTCGGACTCAGTGATCCATGTGCTTTATTCGGCGACCGCCACGTTCCCGAAGCGAGCGGATTTTGTCGTTACGAAGGAGAGTTGGCCGGCGACGCAGTGGACGATGCAATCCAGCGACGACGCCGTCACCCTCACCACTGCCATGCTAAAGGTTACCGTCACACGAAAAGACGGAGCGATTGCCTACGCCGAGGTCAAAGGCGGATCGCTGGTTCAGGAGTCATCCCGCCGCCTCATCCCTGAAAAGGTCAACGGCGAAGAGACGTACCGCGCCGAATCCATGGTCAACGTCTACGGTTCGCACGAAGGGCTTTATGGCTTGGGCCAGCATCAGGCCGGAGTGTGGAACTACCGCGGAGACTCGGTTGACATCGCGCAGGAGAACAGCAACATCTCAGTGCCGTTGATGCTGTCGAGCAAGGGGTACGGAATTTTTTGGAATAACACTTCCCGCAGCCGCTTCAACAACCGCTTCGCCAACATTCTTTACATCAGTTCCGAAGTTGCCGATGTGATCGATTACTACTTTCTCTACGGCCCCGATTTCGACAAGATCATCGCGGGCTATCGCGATCTCACGGGACAGGCACCCATGTTCGGCAAGTGGGCGTACGGGTTCTGGCAATGCAAGAACCGCTACAAGTCGCAGGATGAAATCCTGGGCGTTGCCCGCAAGTATCGCGACCTGCACATTCCGGTGGACAACATCGTGCAGGACTGGTTCTGGTGGAATCGCAAGGGCGAATTTGTTTTCAACAAGAATTATCCCGATCCCAAAGCCATGGTGGACCAACTGCACAGCGAGAATTTCCACCTGATGATTTCGATCTGGCCATTCTTCGAACCCGGCTCCACGAATTACGATTACATGGAGAAAAAGGGATGGTTCGTCGACAAATTCAAGTACGCGAAGCCTCCTTACCATACCAACGCGATGGCGGTGTATGACGCTACCAGTCCAGAGGCGCGCAAGTACTACTGGGACGAGGTAAACAAGGGATTATTCAGCATTGGACTCGATGCCTGGTGGATGGATACGACCGAACCAGAAACCGAGGGGCAGGAAGACAACATTCTATTGAATCATCAACTGGCGGCCGGAAATGGAAACCGCTACCTCAACGTTTTTCCACTGCTCGACACACAGGCGGTTTATCAGGGCCAGCGAAGCGCGTCCGACAGGAAGCGTGTGTTCATTCTGTCTCGCTCGGCGTTCGCTGGGTCGCAACGCAACGCCGTCACCGCGTGGTCGGGCGACATCAACTCGGACTGGCTCAGCTTCCGACGGCAGGTTCCGGCGGGTCTGAATTTCGCGCTTTCCGGGATTCCTTATTGGACTACCGACATTGGCGGGTTTGTGTTCGGGAACACCACCGATCCAGCTTTTCGCGAATTGTTTGTTCGCTGGTTTCAGTACGGCACGTTTAATCCGATTCTGAGGGTTCACGGCACCCGTCATCCCGATGAGAACGAGTTGTGGTCCTACGGCCCGGATGCGCAAGCGATTCTGGTGAACTTCGATCGCCTGCGCTACCGCATGCTGCCTTACATCTACTCGCTGGCGTGGAAGACAACCGGCGAAGCCTACACGACAATGCGGCCGCTGGTCATGGATTTCCGCAACGATGAGCGCGCCCAGAACATCGGAGATCAATTCATGTTTGGTCCGGCATTTCTGGTGAATCCGGTGACGGAACCAGCCGCCACAAAGCGCCCGGTCTACCTGCCCGGCGCCATGTGGTATGACTTCTGGACGGGATCTGTAATCGAAGGTGGGCGAACCATTAACGCCATCACTCCTTTGGAGCGTATGCCACTCTACGTCCGTGCGGGATCAATTCTTCCGCTGGGCCCGGACGAAGAGTGGTCCACTCAGAAGCGTGCCGACCCGCTCGAACTCCGTATTTATCGCGGAGCCAATGGAGACTTCACGGTCTACGAAGATGAGAACGATAACTACAACTACGAGAAGGGCGTCTACGCGACCATTCCAATGCACTGGGACGATGCGGGTCGCACCTTGACCATCGGCGATCGCAAAGGTCAGTTTCCGGGAATGCTGGAAAACCGCACGTTCCGCATCGTCTTCGTAAGCGAGAATCACGGAGTGGGAGTGAATCCGGCAGATGAGGCTGACAAAGCCGTGAGCTATTCGGGAAAACAGATCACGGTGACGCCGTAGGCAGACTTGCTATTTGCCGGGGCCTTGCGCCTGCTGTTTGGCGGTGATGGAATCCACAATCTGCCGCTCCTTCGCGCCGTCCTCGGGACGATGAAGGCGGTAGTAGAGCGTTGCCAGTTCTACATGTGGCTCGAGCCAGTCCGGATCGTCTTTCACCAGCGATTCCAATTCCCGAGCGGCGGTCTCGTAATCGCCCGAAGTGCTTTTCAGCATAGCCGATTCATAGCGAGCCATCGAGTCTGAGGGGTTGAGGCGCAACGCACGATCCAGATAGCCCTTGGCCTCTTCGACGTCGCGGCGTTTGTAGAGGATAGCTCCGAGATATAGGTTGGCCTGAAAGTCGTCCGGGTTGGTCTTGAGTGCTTCGCGAAATGCCGACTCCGCAGCTTTGACATCACCGGTGTTATCGCGAGCGGTGCCGACCAGCGTGTAGAGGCCGAGAAGCCGCGGATTCAGCCGGAGCGCCTCTTCGAGATCCTTGCGTGCCTGTTCGTATTCATTCAATTGCAGCAGGTTTGTCCCGGCGATCATGTAGGCGTTCGCGTCGGAACCAGCCTTTGCGACTTTTTCCATGCGGGTGACGCCTTCACGCCGGCTGCCTTTGGTGTTGATCAGCGCCGATCCCAGTACATATTCAAAATCCATGTTCTGCAAGTTCTTGCTCTCCAGGGGTTCCAGCAGACTGAGGGCAGCGTCCGATTTCCCGGTCTTCACGTCGCAGTCCCCCAAGAGAATTACAACCCCGACTTTGTCCGGCTGCGCATCATGCAGAATCGCGAACTGCTGGCGGGCGTTTTCGAAGTCTCCTTTCTCGTGATAGGCAAAAGCAAGGTCGAACAGAACCCCGTTCTTGTCCTTCAAGGAAGTCAATGCGGAGCGATATAAGGTAATGGCCTCGTCGAACTGTCGAACATGCACCAGAGCCACGCCGAGGTTCACTTTGGCCTCGACCTCACTCGGTCGTAGCTCGAGCACCTTGCGGTAGTCCCGGATCGCCGCGGAGAAATCGCCGCGCTGCTGCTCGTCAATGGCCTGCTTGAGCAGTTGGTCTGGATTCGCTTCCTGAGCCGCAACGACGCCCGGAAACAGTACAAGGAATAATAACGCCGCCCGCATATGCAATTAGGATAGCGCAGGACTCGCGCGCGCAGTCAGATTTCCAGAAGCCGCACGACTATCCCCGCCGTACAATGTCAGGATCAGGAACGATGTCTGTGAGGTGTGCCGTGAAAATCGTGGAAATCAAGTGGCTTACGCTTAGGTCTTCATTCGGTTTGCTGTGGGTTCTTGCGGCCGCCGCATTCGCACAAAGTGGAGGGCAGGCCCACGTCCCTCCAGTAACGGCGGCGCCTCCCACCACCGTGACTCGGCCGGATTCAATCCAAGACAGCGGACTCTACTATTACTGGGCGAACATGTCGGCGCAGGGTCGCGCCGGTGGAGTACTTCTGGGCAAACTCGCCCTGGAGGGTGAACCGCTCCCCTGGGAGCCGATGCTGGTGAATGTAGACTGCAAGGGCGCTGTTGTGAATTCGACACAGGCCGACCTTCAAGGCCGTTTTGTAATTACCTTCGTAGACACGCACGGCGTGGAGCGCACACCGGCGGACGCTCAGCGCCAGATGGAAACTCATTATGAGGGTTGCCTGGTGCGGGCTTCGCTGGCCGGGTTCCACTCCAGCGCCCTGACGATTACGGTGCGGAATCTGCGCGATGAGCCCGACCTCGGGACCATTACGCTCTCCCCGGATGCACGCGGGGGCGGCACCGAACTCAGCCTCACCACCAAGGCCGCGCCACCGAATGCGATGAAAGCATTTGAAAAGGCGAGGGCGGAATACCTCGACGGAAACGCCAATGCCGCGCAGCGCAACCTCACGAAGGCGGTCCAACTCTATCCTGGCTTCGCCGAGGCCTGGGTGCAACTGGGCAAGCTGCAGGAGGCTTCGGCTCCGCAGAGTGCGCGAGACTCGTTTTCCAAGGCCTTGGCCGCCGATCCGCAATTCGTTCTGCCCTACGAACGGCTGGCCGCACTGGCGGCTCACGCGGAAAAATGGCAGGAGACGCTGGACAACACAAACCAGGCGCTGCAGCTTGATCCCGGCGGCACGCCGCAACTCTGGTACTACGATGCATTGGGAAACTTTCAGCTGGGCAAGACGGACGAGGCCAGCGTGAGCGCTTCGAAGTCGCTGACGCTCGATCCGCGCCATACGGTGCTTGGCACGGAACAGCTGTTGGCTGTAATCCTGGCGCGGAAGGCCGATTACGCGGGCGCTCTGCAGCATCTCCAAAACTGCCTGAAATACCTGCCGGCCGGTCCGCAGGCGGACTTGGTCAAGCAGCAGATCGCTCAGGTTGAGCCGAAGGTGCGCCCCACCGCGAAGTGAGCAGAGAAGTTACCGTGTCGGCTCAGTCACTTTCAGTACTTGGTCCGCCGAAACGTTTTGCAGAGTTTGAACAATTCCCGAGGGCCAGTGAATTTCGACCAGTTCGGCACGAATATCCGGGCCCAGGCCGAAATGGACCGGGCCATCGCTCGACGACGCGTACCCGACGCTGGTGGTCATGTGGTTGTATTGAGCGCCGCTCTTGCTGACAAGCTTGATGCGAGCGCCAATGCCGTCGCGGTTGCTCTTGGTTCCATGCAGAGCGATGTCGAGCCAGTGGCCGGACTTCTGGCTGCGGTTCATCCAGATTTCGGCGTCCTGGCCGAGGGCAGTTACCACCACGTCGACGCGGCCGTCGCCGTCGAGATCGCCGAAGGCGCAGCCCCGATGGCGGGCTGGCGGAGCCGATTTGAATCCCGCTTCCTCGGTCAACAGCGCCCATTTTCCGCTCAAGCCAGAATTGAGAACACCAGGATTTCGAAAAACGGCATTCGGTTCATCGACTGCCTGTCCATTCAACTTGATCGACTGGACGTGGCCACCGCTCACAAATAGATCCTTCCATCCATCGTTATCGAAGTCATATAATCCGGCGCCAAACCCCGACATCTTAAGGCTGGCCTCGCGCATGCCACTCTCGCTCGTGACTTCCCGGAAATTCCCTTTGCCCGTGTTCTGGAATAGCGGGAAAGACTGATTGACCAGGGCAACAAACGCTATATCGGGATAGCCATCGTTATTGAAGTCGCGAAAATCCAGTCCCATGCCCGAGATGAAGCCGCCGTCTTCAGTGAGAGCGACACCGGCCTCGAAGGCGACTTCCTCGAACTTGTTGCCCATGTTATGGAACAGCGAATTGTAGAGCGCGTCGTTAGTGACGAATAAGTCCGGTCGGCCGTCGAGATCGTAATCGGCCATGCCAACGCCCATCCCTTTGCCGACGTGGCTGCGCAGTCCCCACTCTTTCGAAACCTCGCGAAAAGTGCCGTCACCCTGGTTCAGAAACAGCTGGTTGGGTTGGCCCTTGTAGAACTTCGGACTACAGTAGTCGGCAACGCCCCCGACCGCGCACAGCGGCTGGTCCGAATACGTCCATTGCACGTAATTGACGACGAAGAGATCGAGCAGACCGTCGTTGTTAACGTCGACCCAGGCTGCCGTGATCGCCCAGTAAGCGCCAAACTCAGGATCAGGATGATTCACGCTGGCGTCCAGTCCGGACTTTACAGTCACGTCGGTGAAGGTGCCATCGCCATTGTTGTGGTAAAGCGTGCTGTGGTGCAGGCCGGCGACAAACAGGTCAGGATGGCCGTCGTTATCGTAGTCCGCTACCGCAACGCCCATGTCGTAGCCGGAGCCGGCCAGGCCCGCCGCGTCGGTCACGTCGGTGAATTTCCCGTTGCCGTCATTGCGGAAGAGGCGGTTGCGGTACTTGGGGGAGTCTTTTTTCAGGGTGGCGATGTTGGCGCCGTTGGTGAAGAAGATGTCCGGACGACCGTCCCCGTTGTAGTCGAAGACGGCCACGCCGCCGGGCAGCGTCTCCGGCGCATTCTTGGCCGGGGTTGGGTCGTTCTCCAGACGGAAGGGGATGGCGGTGAGTTCGAAACGGATGGGGCTTGGGGTGGAAGCACCTTGGAGCAGAACAACCGTAGCCAGGCTCAATGCCGAAGCAGCAGTGATTCGTCGAGCCAGCCCGTGAAGAAGCATTCGCGTTCCTAAAACACTTCCACAAAAATAAGGGGTGGCTTGCGCCACCCCTTGGATGATTCTACCTCACGAACTTCAGCCTAGAAGTACCACTTCACGGCAAAGTTCAGGATACGGGCGCCCACCTTGAATGCCGGAACGCCTGTGGTGGTGGCATTCGTGTTCGTCGGCGCGATGCCCGTAACCTGCGGATTGCAAAACCCATTAACGACCGGGGAACCCAAGGCAGCGCACTCGTTGCCGTTGCTTCCGCTGGCAGACCCACTGATCGGCACGGTGTAGTTGTGCGCAAAACTGATCGACTCGTCGGAGGTGTTCGCTAATCCGAACTGACGCAACGGGTGATTCAGGAAGTTGACGGCCGATATGCGGAACTGCAGTTTCTGCCGTTCGGTGATCTGGAAATTCTTGAACAGGGCCAGATCGCTGTCAAAGTAGGCCGGACCCCTCATATAGGGCCATTCCTCGACACCTTGTTGTCCGTAAGCCGGCATACCGAAGCAGTTCGGGTTGAAATACGCACCTGAGGCATGTTGTCTGGGGTTGCAGACCAACGTGGGCAGGAGGTTGTTATAGGAGCTCGAGCCAAACCATGTGGACGTGCTCACATTGGCCGAATGCAAACCATTTGCCATCACGATTGTGTTGTCGGGAAGATCCGGCGCCTGATTGGTCGGATAGCTCACGCCCGGATATTGGGCATTCAGGGTGAGAGCGTTGGCTTGCAGGTTCGCACCACTTTGGAACGTGGTGTAGCCCGAGAACTGCCATCCATTCACCGTTCCCCCCAGAATCGGGTTGCCGTGAACGAACTTGGGCATGTTCCACACATAGGACAGGTTCAGGATGTGGGTGTGGTCGTAGGCCAGCGGACCATAGTCATTGTGGATGCTGAAGGGGTCACCTCCGACACCATTGCCCGGTCCGTTGTTGGTCTGTCCGTCCAGGATGCCCAGAACCTTGCCGAAGGTGTAATTCGCCAGGAAGGTAACCGGGCCGGACTGTTTCTGCCAGGTCACTTGCAGCGAATTATAGTTCGCATAGCTGCCGTGAAACAGCACGTCAACGTTCGAGTAGTTAAGCAGGGGCCGGTAATCGTTGGGTTGGAAATTCTGCGTATACGCGCCGGCGGGGGCGCTCGCGCAACCAACCCACTGACTATTGAAGGGAGTAGAAGACATACAGGCTGGTGCGTTCGGAGACACATTTATCCCGGTGACGTGGTCGGGAAGGAAAAAACTGCCAGGCAAGATGTTATTCACGTTCCCTAGATTGGTGCCAGATCCGTCGATCCATTCATTTTGACTCTTATTGGCCACGTACGATACTTCCAGGACCGAACGCCACGGAAGGGCCTCAGAGATCGTCACGTTCCAGTTCATGGTCAACGGGGTCTTATTGTCTCCCTGGAGAATGGCATCGACGCTTGATCCATTCTGAAAGACGCCGGGGGGAGGTGTAAAGGCTGCGGTCCCACTGTTAATCTGCCCGTACCCGGTGCTGGTGCCGGTGCCCGTATTAAATACGAACGAACCCTGAGGCCCGCCGGACGCCTCGCCTCCCTGGTTTTGGGAGACTTGGTAGTGGAATATGGCGAAGCCGCTACGCAGCACCGTCTTTCCGTTTCCGAAGACGTCATAGGCCAAGCCGACGCGCGGTTCGTAGTAGAACAGCGGAGATACGAAGCCGGACAGCGGTATCTTGCTGTCGATGGCATGCCACAACAGGCCAGTGTTGGGGCACGTCGTCACTCCGGTTGAATCTACGGGGCACGCTCCGCCGTTGGGCGCGAAAGCCGTCGCGGGGCCGCTGACATAGCTGCCTGGATCCCACACCTGATTTCCCTGCTTGGTGCCGTACCACTGGCCGACGTGATCGAAGCGCAATCCGTAATTCAACGTCAGTTGGCGATTCGCCTTGAACGAATCCTGGGCATAGAGAGACCACTGATGGAATTTGAAGTCGTTCACCGGGATCGAACTGGTCTGCCCGTAGCCCGAGGTGCGGCCGAGCTCGAAGTCGGCAATCACGTTCCCTGAGCTGTTGGGGCCCCAGCCGCCTACGTTGAAGGTGCCGTTGTCGCAAGGTCCAAGGCCGCCCGGAGAGCCATAGCCGCAGGTCGACTGAATATTCTCACTGGTATCCCAGTAGAAGCCGGCTTTCACGGTATGGTTGCCGATCACTTTTGTGAAGTTGTCGTAGAGCGCCGGATCGCGCTTGATAGCGCCATAACCGTTGTTACCCCCAAAGCCTCCGTCAAACGAGAACTCTGAGATGTTGGGGAGAGCTCCGCCCCAGGGACCCTCGAAGTTCGGGATCTGCTTGGTGGTATGGCCAAAGTATCCCTGGACCGTGACCCCAAACGTGGCACGACTGGCGGCATTGGGATTGACGAGAGTGGCGGGGTTGATATAGCGCGCAAAGGTGAACACAAATTCGTTGGTGGTCGTGGGATTGAAGACGTGGGTCAGGTTCGACATGATCTCGTTCGAAGTAGTGGCCGCCGACACACTCGACGGATAGGGCAACGTCCACGCCGGAGTCCACCAGACACTGATGGGATGCTGATCGTTTTCGATTTGCCGGGTGTAGGAGACGGTCAGCTTGGTGTTGTCGCTGATGGCGTAATCCACCTTGCCCGTGGCTTCCCAGCGGTTCTGCGGAATGCTCTCGATTAATCCGTAGTTACTCCAGCCGTTGGCCGGGGAGGGAGTTTCGTTGGCCTTCGGCATCCAGTTCAGAAGGCCGACGATGTTGGAGTCGAAATCGCTGGTTGGCATTGACGACCCGCCCCCTGGCAAATTGTAAACACCAGCGTAGGCTGCGGCGTACGCGCCAGACACACCTTTATAAAGCGCCGAAGGCTGTCCCGCGGTGATGCCGGGCTGGCCATTGATGGTGGCGTTGCTGAAGTCGCCCCCTCTTTGTTCGACCGTCGGCACGTTGAAGTTGAGCGGGCTCGCCGCCGGGTGCTGGTCCATGTATTCATAACCAGCCCAGAAGAAGAGTTTCTTGCGACTCTTATTAAAGTCGAGACCTGGGATCAGGATCGGGCCGCCAATGTTTCCGCCACCGTAATAATAATGCTCGGCGGAGTTGGGTACACCCTGGCTGTGGGCGAATGCGTCGTCGGAGTTCAAAGCGCTGTTGCGAGCGTAGAGATAAGCTTCGCCGTGGAACTGATTGCCGCCGGTCTTGCTGAACGCCTGGAAAATCACCGGTCCCTTGGCGTATTCAGCGCTGTAGGACGACATGAGCACCTTAACTTCAGAGACCATGTCCTGGTTGATGTTGGCGATCTGAGTGCCGGCGTTGCCGGGATCGACCAGGTTGGCACCGTCGAGCATGTACGCCATCGCGCCGTAGGGCTGGGTGCCATTGGAAGAGTAGGCTCCCACCGGGCCAGAGTTCGTGCCGACCACTTTGTCGTTAAACCCAGACCCCTGCGCCAAGCCGTTGGTCAGGGCCATTCCAGGCATGATCTTCAACAACTCGCCCGCGTCGCGGCCGACGATCGGGATATCTTCGATTAATTCCTGATTGATGGTGGTGCTGACCTCGGAGTTGTCGGGGATGACAACATCGGACCCGGCCTTGATCTCGACGGTCTCGCTCACCTTGCCGACTTCAAGCTTGATGCTGGGGAGGGTTCTACTGTCGCCCTGGGAGAAGACAATTCCGCCCTGATCCCACGTCTTGAAGCCCGCAGCCTCGATCGACACCGAGTAAGTTCCAGGCTGAACGGCCGTAATCGTGAAGTAGCCCGAGCCGTTCGACACGGTGGTGCGCACGTCGCCGGAAGCCTCGTTCTTCATGGTCACTTTCGCGTTGGGAACGACCGCTCCGGCTGAATCGGTAACCGTAGCACTCAGGGTGCCGGTTAGCTGCTGGGCGAAACCATTCGACGCCAGCAGGATGAGAACCAGCAGCAGAGCTGCCGCGCCCGCGATCTTCTTCAATGTTGAGAATTCAGTGGTGATCATTGCCCCTCCCCGATTTTCGTGAAACCTTGCCCACAACCCCAGTGCCTTGACTCCAACTCCGTCCCCGGAGAACAGCTGGCACTTTTCAGAGGACCGTAAGCGATTACATAGTGCTTTCCTACTATTCCACGAGACGACGCAACTTACCCCCTATGGATGTGCACTGTCAAGAGAAAAAACGATATTTCAAGGAAAGCGTGCATATTTGAACCAGCGAGGGTACACTGGCCGTCTGATCGGGCCAGAATCGTAGAAGAACCCCGCCCATCCGAACGGAAGGCGGGCTTGGTGAGGTGGTGTATGACTGCTCGAATTCTTCTGGTATTTGCCTTGAACACGGTGATTGCCACCACTCCACTGCTCTGCCAAACCAGTTCCCCACCTGCGGCTGACACCGACCGCGCTGTCATTCACACCAGCACCCGGGAAGTGCTGCTCGATCTGGTGGCGCGCGACAAGCACCACCACCCGGTCACAGATCTGCGGCCCGAGGAAGTGGAAATCTACGAGGATGGGGTTCGCCAGAACATTCGAGTGTTTCGCAACATTCAGGGCCGCGATGAACTGGCCAACGAACGTGACGATCCGGGAACCCAGAAGCCTGCCCTTCCGGCCAAGAGCGGCGAAACTCCGCATCCGTTGAATACGATGCGGCAAGTCAATTTCGTTTCGGTGGTGTTTGCGCAGGTCGCTCCTCTGAACCTGGAATTCGCGCGGCGCGCGCTGCAGGAATTTCTCAAGAGCGACAACCTACCGAACACGTACGTGACCATCTACCGGCTGGATCGCACTTTGCAACTACTGCAGCCCTATACTATCGACAAAGATGCGATGGCCAAGGCAGTGGATGTAGCCACCAAGGGCTTGAGAGGCGGAGGCCAGCTCGATGTCTCGTCAGAGGTGGCGAGCAGCGCGCTTGCAACGCTGAACGCAACAGCAGAGAACATTCTAGCGTCTCCGTCCACCGGACCAACCACGGCCGCCGCTGTCCAAAACCTTCTGCTGAATCCGCTGCCGGCGATAGCCCACGATCCCCTGTTTGCAGCGAATGCCGCTTCGCAGGATGCGTCTGTCCAGCTCGGCAATGCCCTTCTCGTTCAAGCCGCCCTAGCCAAGGGATTGCGCTTCGCCACCAGTTTGTCGGACGGCATGGACGCCATGGACTCGCTGCATGAATTGGTGCGCAGCGAGGAACTCTTGCCCGGCAGAAAAGTCGTTCTGTACCTCGCGGATGGGCTGACGTTTCCCACTAACCGGCGCGACGCCGTGGACAATCTCATCAGTTATGCCAACCGCTCCGGGGTGTCGTTCTACACCATCGACACGCGCGGGCTAAACGTGGAAGACCCGATGATGCAGGCCTTGGCGGCCCAGCGCCGCACCGGGGCTGAGAGTGTGGCTCAAAAGGTCGACCCGATGAACGGACATCTCGAAGATGATGACGTGCAATTGACCGCAGTCGCCAGCGCTCAGCTCGCGATGCGGGAATTAGCCGAGTCGACGGGAGGTTTCGCAGTCACGAATACCAACGAAATATCCCTGCCCATGCAGCACATGATGGAAGACATCCGCAGCCACTACGAACTGGCGTACGCGCCGACCTCAACGAATTACGATGGGCACTTCCGAAAAATCGATGTGAAGATCAGCCGGCCAAAAATTACGCTGCAGACGCGGAAGGGCTACTACGCCGTACCCGACCTGAATGGAGAGCCGCTCCAACCTTTCGAACTGCTGGCCCTGAATGCGATGAACACACCGCACGCGGACCAGGGATTTCCCTACCAGGTTTCGGCCATGAAGTTCCGGCCGCAGGAGAATGCAGTCGAGTATGAACTCACGTTCGAGGTCCCGCTGTCAGGCATCAAGGCGATCACCGATAAGAAAACCGGGGACCTGAGTTTTCGAGCCGCGCTGGTCGCATTCATTCACGATTCCACGGGAGAGATCGTGAGAAAGGTGAGTCGCGAATTGGCTCGAAAAGTTTCCGCCGGGGATGTCGCTCAGATGCAGGCCGATCGCATTCTCTATGCCGAACCGGTGGACTTGCAGCCTGGTCATTATGTAATCGACACGGCCGTGACCGACGAGCAGACTGGCCGGACATCGGCGAAGCGGGTCTCGGTTTTCGTCGATCCCGGGAAGAATCTCTCCTTAAGTTCTCTGGGATTGGTGCGCCGCTTCGAACCTCTGACGGGCCCACGCAATCTCCTTAGTCCTTTTGATCTGGAAAATGGCCGGGTCACTCCCACCCTGGTCGATTCGGTCGCGTCGGGAAACCCGCTCAGTCTTTACTTCGTGGTCTATCCGACGAAGGCTACGACCGCCGAGGAAACAAAACTTACGGTGCAATTGATGAGGGATGGACGAGAAATCGCCCGCAAGCCCTTGAGTTTGTCCCAACCCGGACCTGACGGTTCGATTCCCATGTTCGTGCAGCTCAGTCCTGGCCCGGGACAGTGCGATGTACTGGTCACCGCCAAGCAGGGAACTGCGGTTGCCGAATCAAGCCTGTCCGTCAGGATCGAGTAAGCGAGGATTGAGGCGAGGATCGAAGCCAAGGATCGAAGCGAGAAGCCGGTCGGCCATTCGTGCCGCCCTCGATGCAAAACTGTTGACAATTGGCGAACCTACCTGGGGTAGAATCGTTCGGCTGAAACAAGTGGCCGGCAGCCCGGGATGTTCGCATGGTTGCATCCGCATTGCTCCGAACCCGTCTTCTGGCAGTCGCTCTGTGTGTGGGCGCGGTGGGCGCCGCGCAGCGAGAGACGGTTTCCGCGCAAACATCAAACAGCCCCGATTCGCAGAAAAACAGTATCAGCGGTCTGACCATTCAGGGCAGCCCCGATTCGCAAAGACCCGACCCGAGCGAACTAATCATTCATCAGAACGTGCGGCGCGTCGTCCTTGATGTAGTCGTTTCTGACGCGGCGGGAAAGCCGGTTTCCGGCCTCACCGCCGGCGACTTCGCCATCGCGGAGGACGGAAAGCCGCAGCACGTTCGTTCCTTTGACGTTCACGATTTCGATTTCATCCCAGACTCTCTCCCGAAGCATCCCGCTTCCCTGCCGACGAATACGTTCGTAAACGTCCCCACCGGTCCGGAACGAGGACCACTCTACGTTTTGTTTCTGGATATTCTCGACATGAGTGTCGACAACCAGCTTGTGGCCCGTCAGCAAGTGATGAAGTTCATCCGGAGCAAGCCGCTGGGAACCCGGTTCGCGATCTTTGTTTTGAGTGACGGCCTTTACCTGGTGCAGGGTTTTACCGAGGACCGCAACCTGCTTGCGGACGCGGTGAATCCCAAGAACCCCCGTTCCCATATGCCTCAGGTTTTTCTCTACGCCGATAATTTCCAGGCTTATTATTCGCCGACCCGAGCGCTGACTGGTATCGCGAAATTTCTGGCTAATTTCCCCGGACACAAGAATGTGATCTGGCTCTCGGCGTCGTTTCAATCTGCGGTCATGCCCAGTTCCGATGCATCCGTGGAAGGCCTGAGCGCCAGCGAAGAAATCAAAGAGACGAGCGATACCCTGGCCCGCGGACAAATCGCGGTCTATCCGGTGGACGTTCGTGGCTCGGTCGTGACTCACGCGAGCGCTCAACCGGGCAGTATGGGGCCGGGTGGCATGGGGATGGTGACAAGCTCCGACAGTACGGACCTGAATGCCAGCTACCTGACGGAGAGAGGAATTGCCGATGCGACCGGAGGCCGCGCCTTCTATGGCACGGATGACGTAGCGGCTGCGCTCACGGAGGCCACGGAGGTCGGCGGCCACTACTACACCTTTACTTATTCTCCCAGCAATCAGAACTACAACGGTCACCTGCGTCACATTCGCGTAGAACTGGCGAAGCGCGGCTATCATCTGGCGTATCGTCGCTCGTACTATGGCAACCCCGATTCGACGCAGTCGGAACCGGCGAAGGAGCGGCGTCTCGCAGCGGAACTCGAACCTTTACAGGTGGCCCGGCCCGCGGATTCGTTGTCTCCCAACATGCAGCACGGCGCGCCTCTGGCGCACCAGTTGTTGTTCACCGCCCACATCCATACCCTTGCGCCGCCGGCAAAAGCCACGGCACAACAGATGGCGAACTTGGCGGATCAGCCGGCTTATTTTCATGAGCGCCGTTCCAACCGTCCGGCGAAACCTCCGCGACCCATCCAACTGCAGACCTACGAAATCGATTACACGGTTGCGGCGCGATATCCGGCATTGGAACTGGCAGCCGCGGCGTTCGACGCCGACGGGAAAATGCTGAATGCCGTCGTCCAACGGGCCGACGATAGCAGCGCGGGACCAAAGCGCGAAGCGATCTATCGACTCCAGCAACACTTCGATGTGCCCATCACTGCAGTGTCCGTCCGGCTCGCAGTCCGGGATGTGGCCACTGACAACGTCGGCGCCCTCGAGATCAATCTGCCGCTTGCCCCCGAGGAGAAAACCGCGGATGCGGCGCTGCATCCTGCGAGTCCGTCCTCTGATTCTTCCGATCCGTCAAAACAGCGTTAGAGCTTGCGGCGCCAGCTATCGGGCATCGAGTCGGTGGGGCTAGGCTGCGACGCACGCATGGTACGATGATGCTCTGAAAGCAGATTTCAGCCCCGATGATGGGGTTAAAGCAACAGGCAGTGGGTGCGCGAACGGGAATGGGAGCGAATTGCAGGTTATTCCGTAGCAAGCATACAGAGCCAAGATTCGCGCTCATCCGATTGCACCTCTCGCGATTGCCCATAGTGTTCTTGCTCCTCGCGCTTTTTCCTCGATTTTGTTCTGCCCAAGCCAACTCTGCCACGTTTTCCGATCTCGCCTCCAAGGCCGTCGCCGCCCGCGATGCGAACGACCAGCCCGGCGCGATCGCCCTCTACCAGCAGGCCCTGAAACTCAATTCAAAATGGCCCGACGGATGGTGGTTTCTGGGCTCGCTTCAGTATGGAGCCGGCGCGTATGCCGAGGCCCGCGATGCTCTCTCGCACTATCTTGAGCTCACTCCCAACGCCGCTCCGGCTCTGGCCATGCGGGGGCTCTGCGAATTTGAAACCGGCGACTATGAACCATCGCTGAAGGATATTCAGCGAGCCCTGGCGTTCGGTGCCGGAAACCAGCCCCGCAACGAAAAAATCCTTCGCTACCATGAAGCGCTTCTGCTCACCCGCACCGGCAGGTTCGAAGACGCCCTGCGAAATTACGCTTTTTTCGCCCATCAGGAGGATTTGAACCCCGAACTTCTGACCGCGATGGGGCTGGCTGGCCTGCGCACCCCGCTGCTTCCGCGAGAGCTAAAGACCGATCAGCAAGAGATCTACATCAGCGCCGGCCGCGCGGCCTTTGACTTCATGAAGAGGGACCTCGACGCCGCGAGCGTCGACTTTCAGCATCTCTTCGAGCGGGTTCCACCAGTGCCTAACGCGCACTATCTTTATGGCTACTTGCTGTATGCAACCGATCCGGATCATGCGGTGGTTGAATTGAAGAAAGAGCTAGAGGTCAGTTCGTCCAATGCGGTCGCCGAAGTTATGCTGGCGTGGATTCCGCTCATGCAGAACGACGGCGCGCAAGCTCTGCCCTACGCCCGCAAAGCGGTGGCCGACGACCCATCCCTGCCCAGCGCTCACCTCGTCTTAGGCAGGGCGCTCACGGAAACTGGCGATGCCAAAGATGGCGTCGAGCATCTGGAAAAGGCAGTGCAATGGCAGCCTGATAACCTTGAAGTCCACCTGGCTCTGGCCAAGGCCTATTCGAAGGAAGGGCGTAAAGAAGATGCGCGGCGGGAGCGCCTGCTGTGCCTTGAAATGACCAAGAATGAACCTCCGGCCACACATCCTTAGCCCGAGCTTGCTCACAGGCGCATTGGTTGCGATCGCTGCTCTGACTGCCCTCTCTCCGTGGGCAGTTGCACAAGGCAAGACCGAAACCGCTTGTGTGTCTTGCCACAGCGCACGGTCTCAGTCCCAACCGCGAACTCCCATGGGACGAGCCCTCGCGTTCCCGGGCGCGAATCCGGTGCTCAAGGAAAATCCGAAGCTGACGGTCCGCAAAGGCCCGTACACCTATACGGTCGAAACTCACGGAGACGAAAGCACCTATAGGGTGAGCGATGGCGCGCGCACCATCTCGATTCCCATTCACTGGAACTTCGGCCAAGGCGCGCAAACCTGGGTTCTCGATCACGAGGGGCATCGCTATGAGAGCGCGGTGAGCTTCTATCCATCGATTCCGGGCCTCGATTTCACCACCGGGGACGAGGATCTTAAACCCCAGAATCTTGAACAGGCAATCGGACGCGAGATCGAACTCCGCGAAACCAAAGTCTGTTTCGGTTGTCACGCCAGCAACGCTGTGGCAAACGGCAAAATGACTTACGACACACTGCGGCCCGGCGTGACCTGCGAGCATTGCCACGCCGGCACTGCCACCCACCTCAGCGATGCTCTTAACGGCATTTTCGAGACCGCCCCCCCGGATCTGGGGAAAAAGTCTTCCGAGGACATCTCGAATTTTTGCGGCCAGTGTCATCGCTCCTGGGAGACGGCGGTTCGGAATCACTGGCGCGGCGAACTGACGGTGCGCTTCCAGCCCTACCGCCTGGCAAACAGCCGGTGCTTCGACGGCACGGATGCACGCATCAGTTGCATCGCCTGCCACGACCCTCATCAGGACCTCGTCCGCCAGGATTCTTCCTACGATGCCAAATGCCTGGCATGCCACTCGTCGGGGGCGGCTCCAACCGCCTCAAGTGCGGTGGCAACAAGTTCAGCAACCCAGGCTCAGACCCACGCCAAGATCTGTCCCACCGCCAAATCGGAGTGCGTCAGCTGTCATATGCCGAAGGTCAAGCTGCCCAACGGGCACATCACGTTTACCGATCACGAGATTCGGATCGTAAAACCCGGTGAACCTTTTCCCAATTGAACTGAAAGCCGAAAGAGCAGATAATCAGTCCCCCGCCACTGAAGCTTCAATCCCCTGATCTGGGCGCACGGAAGCGGTGTAGAATGGCGCGTACTTTTAAATCACAGAGGGCGTTCCGGCTGACTTGGTAAGCAGTAATTGAAGCCGGCAGTTCCTCCGCATCACAGGATTTGTTTTATGGCTAAGACAGGCATGGTTGCGGTCTTCACCTTCATGATGCTGCTCGTCCCGCGGGGCTCTGCTCAAACCGCGCCGGCACCGAACGGTGACGCACCGCCAGCGCAGAAGAGTGAGAGCCCATCGATTGTCACCAGCGCCGATGAAGTCACGCTTGACATGGTGGTCCACAACAAGAACAACGAAGCGGTGCTCGATCTCAAGCCGGGCGACATCGCGGTTACCGACAGCGGTTCGGCGGTAAAGCTTTCCGATCTTCGACTGGTGACCGGGCAGTCGGCGGCGCAGCACCAGATCACGCTGGTCTTCGGCCGCCTCGAACCCTCGGGCGCGAAAAACGCACGCGACATCGCCGCGAAGATCCTCAAGATGGTCCCGGCTAACCAGTTCTCGTTCTCGGTACTCAAGATTGAGGGACGTCTCCGGCTGTATCAGGAATTCAGTTCGGACCAGGGCACAGTGAAGAAAGCGGTGGAGGCGGCAACCGAGATCCATGAGGGTAACAATAGTACAGAAGATGGCGCCGCAGTGCCGGAGAAGAACCTGATCGCAGCGGCCCAGACTGGAACAGATTCTTCTGGAACGCGTGTCAGTATGCAGGAACGCAATTCGGCCCGCGTGATTCTGGCCGCGCTCGAAGAATCGCAAAAGATTGTGCAGGATCAGCACTGCCGGCCTTGGCTGGCGGGTCTGCTGGCCCTGGCGCGAACTGAGCACAAGATCGCCGGCCGAAAAGTGGTGATCTTTTTCGAACAGTCGGCGCAGCTCGATTCCGACGCGAGAGACATGCTGCTGAACATTGCCGGTGAAGCGAACCGATCCGGCGTCAGCATTTATACCGTCGACACCAACGCAGTAGACGAACAAGCCGGTGAAGGCTTGTTGGCCGCCGTTGCCATCGGAGGCGTGATGGCGACCAACCACATGAGTCCCTCTTCGACGACGAGTGGATCTGGTCCAGGAACGATAGGACTTCCCGCGCCTCCGCCGGGGTCGATCACCGCAGGGAACGATTCGCTAACCCGGATTGAAACCGAGGGTCTGAGTGGCTACAAGAGTCCTCTGGCCGCGTTGGCGGAGAATACAGGTGGAGCTTATATCACCGCCTCGGACCGGCTGAAAAAGCCGCTCTTGCACATGATTGAAGACATGACCACGTACTACGAGGCTTCCTACGTTCCTCCGACCCGGGAATACGACGGGAAGTTTCGGCCGGTCGTCGTGAAGCCGTTGCGAAAACACCTGAAAATACACGCCAAGGCCGGTTATTTTGCGGTAGCGCCGGACTCCGGATTGGCGATTCGGCCCTTCGAAGCTCCCCTGCTGAAAATCCTGAGCGAATCTCAGCTGCCCACGGACCTGAAGTTCAGATCTTCCATCCTCCGGCTCGGAGATCTGCCGACCGGCAACGAAAATGCTCTTGAGATCGAGGTTCCTTTAGACGCGCTGCAAACCCACGACGACCCCAATTCCAATCTCTATTCCCTTCACCTATCCATCGTGGCCCAGGTGAAGAATAGTGCCGGTGAAGTCGTCGAACATTTCAGTGAAGACATCCCGCGGCACGGTTCTCTGGACTCCAAGGGGACCGCACAATCGGAGCCGATCAGGTTGCAACGGCATTTCGCCGTCGACCCTGGGAAATATACTCTGGAGACGGCAGTCCTCGACCGCAACAACGAAAAAGCCGGAGCGCAACGTCAGGATTTCGAAATCTCCAACGACACGTCGGGCCCATCTCTCAGTGATGTGACCATGGTCCAGCGCGTGGATCCGCTGCCCTCGGAACTGGACTCCGCCGAACCCCTGCAGTACGGGAAAGGCAAGGTCGTGCCCAGCATATCCGGCCACGTCCCTCATGGCGCCAAAGAAATCTCTTTCTTTTTTGTGGTTCATCCTGATTCCGCTTCGGCAGAACAGCCCACCTTGGAGATGGAAGTTCTAAAGAGCCACGAGTCGATTGCTCAAATGCCATTGCATCTGATGAAGACGAGTGGGCCGGGTTCCATTCCATACCTGGCGTCGATTCAGTCCACCTCTTTGCCCAGCGGAGACTATGAGGTCATTGAGAAACTTACTCAGTCCGGCAAAACCACCGAACGCGGGGTAGCGTTCAGAATTGACGGACCTGAGTTGGCGGCCGCGACCACGCCGGATGGCATAGCCCAGCCGCAAAGTGACGACGCAGCCCTGGCCGCGACTTCCGGCCCTCAGCCGCCAGAATCCGACGGACACAAGACCCGCCGACTCGTTATCACCACTCTGCCAACCGGCGCAGTACCTCCGCCCACCGCCGACCAACTGGAAGCAATCGTCGTCGGCGCCAGAAAACGCGCACTCGACTACAGCCAGGCTTTGCCCAATTTCGTTTGCGTCGAAGTCACCAGTCGGTCGGTGGACCTGGCAGGCAACGGCAACTGGAAACATCGGGACTCGATCGCGGAACTCCTGACCTATCACGACAAGCAGGAGAGCCGCAGCACGCTCGAAGTCAACGGCAAACGCAGCAGCCTCAAACGTGCGGAAATGAATTCCACCTGGCCCATGTCGATTGGAGAGTTTGGCGGCCTTCTGAATCTGGTCTTTGCGCCCACCTCAAAGACGGAGTTCGAGTGGAAGGAAGCCGGGACTCTGGGTGATGGATCGGGAGCTCTGCAGGTGCTTAGTTATCGCGTGGCTCACGAAAATGCGACGCTCAATCTGAACGCAGGAAACAGCGACACCGTCGGAGTTGGCTTTCATGGCCTGGTGTACATCGACGCCACAACCAGCGGCGTTCGGCGGATTACGGTGGAAGCAGATGGCTTGCCCCGCACCTTCTCTATGCATGCTGCGGCGATGTCGGTCGACTATGACTATGTCGCCATCTCTGGGCGCGACTACCTGTTGCCGGTGAGTTCGAGCGTGAGCCTGCAGAGACACCGCAAGCAGATCGAATTGAATGAGATCACGTTCCGGAATTACCGGCGCTTCGCGTCGAGAACGAAAATCAAGATGGTTCAGTGAATGCTTTCGCCCGCATAAATACCAATCCGGTGACTGCGCACTTTCGGCGTCAGTTTCTTACCGTTGGTATTTGAAAACAGCACAACCGAATCCTGCAGTGGCATGTGGCAATCGATGCAGTTGCGGGCGATCTGCTCGCCCATTTTGGCATACTGCCCGCATTGCCGAGGCTGGTGGCAGCTCAGACAGTGCGACGAAAATGCCGCCGGGTCCTCCTGCGGCGTGTGGACATCATGGCAAGTCGAACAGGTCAGAGTAGTCGTGGACTGGAAACATTTGCTTCTCCTCAACAGCTGCACTTGGTTTCCGTGTACGTCCACCGCCTCCTCCGGGTTGGTGTACGGAATATCGATGTAGTCATCGAGCACATCGCCGGGAAGAAACGACAGGGCGGGCTGGATTGGCGTCCCGTTACCGGAATGACACAAGCCACATATATCGATTTGCCTGTCCCGGCTCAGCAAAGCCGGGTTGGTGATCGCTTCTGACGTACCGGCAGGTAGCCCAGACTTCAGGTGACGGCGAGCGACATGCTCGCGGCCGGGGCCATGGCACTTCTCGCACGTGATGCCCAGCACCAGGCTGGTCTTGCGATATCGGTTGACCGGTGGCGGGAGCCAGTCGAAATAACTGGCGTGACATTCGAGACAGCGCGGAATGATCACCTTGTCGAAATGGGGCGAGCCATCGGGATAACTCGGGCTGTTGACCCAACTGTCGGTTGCGGTCCAATAGGTCACCGGCAGTTGGAAAAGCTGCTCTCCTTTCCAGAACAGATAACTCTGCCCTTTCCGCGCGGAGCCCGCCACCACGTCGATGCGCTCGGTCCGCGAAAGTTTCTTGGTGGGGGAAAGCTCTTCCTCCGCGCTCTGAAAATAGCCGTCTCCGCTAACCGTCATCTTGAACGACAGATACGGATTTGAGGTCTTCAGAATATTGGAGTCTGGGGTGAAACTTCCTTTCATCGTACGCTGGCTGGGCCAACTGGTTGCGAGATGATGCGCCGTCTGAATGAATGTCTTGGCCTTCTCCTGATGACAGGAACCACACACGGAATCTCCAACGTAATCCACGCGGGCAGGCGGCTTCTTCTCCTCCGCGGAAAGAGAAGCCGGCATCAGCACAAGAAACAAAGCCAGGAAACAACCGGACGTGCTTCGATTCAAAGAAAGCGAATTCCCCCACACTCGTGCCAGCTCTCTTTTGCGAGTCACCGTTTATCGTGAGATTCGCTTGCGGGTGGCCCGGTTGCTCAATTATGCTCAACTTCGAGGAAAGTCGTTATCTTGCGAGTTTCGCAGAGGCGATCATTGCCACATCAATGCATCCGACGTTTGCGAAGGCAGTACTAGTTTTCGCGGCCATCCTGGCCGTAGTCCCCGGCATACATGCTTGCACCGGCCCCGCAGCACTCGAAGCGAAACTCCGCGTCCAGCCCGATGCCGACACTTATACCGAACTCGGGAATTGGTTCGGCGACCACAAGCAATACGACTGTGCCCTCGAGGCGTTTCAGAACGCTCTCAAGTTAGAACCAGGGTCGGCCAAGCTTTACTACCTGGTTGGCCTTACCCTTTACGCTTCCGGGCACACGCAAGAAGCGATCAAGCCGCTTGGGCAATCGATTTTTCTCATGCCTGAGGTGCTAAAGCCGCACCTGCTTCTGGCGTCCGCGCTCGATCAACTGCAGCGTCACCAGGAAGCCATCTCCGAATGGCAATCCGCGTTGCGTATCGATCATCTCTCGATCGAAGCGCTCGACGGCATCAGCAACTCCCTGATGGCCGTGGGAGACTACCCCTCCGCGATCGAGGCTTTGCGCGACGCCCCGCGCAGCGAGACCCTGACCCTCGATCTAGCCCTGGCTTATGGCAAATCGAATATGCTCGACAAGTCTTCCGAGGTTCTCACCAAGGCTCTCCAGCGGAATCCAGCCTCGTTGCCGTTGACTGCTGCGTTGGTGACCGTCCTCGTGCAGCAAGTGCACTTCCAGGAGGCCGTCCATCTCGCCGAAAAGTCGGCACGTCTTCATCCTGGGAATCTCGAAGCAGAACGGCTTTATCTGCACGTTCTCGTGCTCAATGGCGATTCCGCTCCCGCCCAGCCGTTAGCCCGCAAGCTGCTCGCCGCCCATCCTCATGATTTTGATTTCCTGTATCTCAGCGGCATCCTGGAGAATCAGTCCGGACAATATGCCGCTGGCCGGGGCTATTTGGAGAAGGCGGTCGCTCTCGATCCCAAACACTACAACGCGCGCTACAACCTAGGGGTCTCGCTGCTTGAACTCAAAGAATACACCGAGGCCCGCGAGCAATTGAGCAAGGCGTTAGAACTGGGTGGAACCGAACCGGAGATTCGCTTCAAATATGCGACGGCTCTGCGGAATCTGGGCGAGACCGAACTGGCGAAGCAACAACTCGAGCTTTACCAGAAACAATTGCAGGCCAACCAACGCCATGCGCTCGCCGCCAGCAAGACCGCGCAAGGCGACAAGGAATTCGCCACCGGAGATGCGCAAAAAGCAGTGGCCGACTATCGCGAGGCCGTCGAGGCGAGTCCCGATGATCCTCGGCTCGCCTACAAGCTGGCGCTGGCGCTGGACCGCACCGGGGACGTCGAGTCCGAGCGCGCCGCGTTGGAGCAGGCGGTTAAGCTTGATCCTGGATTCGCTCTGGCGCAAGACCAACTTGGCTATCTGGCGTCGCGTGGCGGTGACTCGGCTTCCGCTGAAGAACACTTCCGTCTGGCAGTGCGCGCCGCGCCGGGCTACACCCAGGCCTGGATCAGCCTGGCGGCGACTCTTGGGATGGAGTCCCGCTTCCCCGAGGCGCAGGAGGCTCTGGCCAGCGCCCTCAAACTTGAGCCCGCCAATGCCGAAGCTCTGCAACTCCGCAAGGATCTGACCGCCGCACAAGGACAGCGCTGAAGAACTACAATCCAACCGACCGTATATAAGGATGAAGTCGCAAGCATGAAGACAGACCCAAAACCCGGTCCCTGGACTAGGCGCCGCTTGCTGCAAACACTGCCGGCGATCTTGGCGCCCGCGCTGGTGCCCGCGGAGCTTCGTGCCGTGGTTAGCCCGACGAATGCTGGCCCCCCGAAGCCCGCCCCGTTCTCCCGCTTCGTCGACGTCAGCGAGCCCGCGGGTCTTACCCAGACAATGTTCTACGGTGATTCAAGCCACAACACCTACATCATCGAGGTCAACGGCGCGGGATGCGCATTCTTTGATTACGACAACGATGGCTGGATGGACGCCTTCATCCTCGGAGGCCGCCGCCTCGAAGGCATTCCGCCCGGAGCCAGCAACCGTCTCTACCACAACAACCGCGACGGCACGTTCACCGATGTCACCGCGAAAGCTGGCCTGACCGATGCCGGCTGGGCCTGCGGCGTATGCGTCGGCGACTACAACAACGACGGCTTTGAAGACCTCTACCTTACCTACTACGGGCAGAACCGTCTCTACCGCAATAACGGCGACGGCACCTTCACCGACGTGACCGAAAAAGCCGGGCTGCATGACTCTCGTACTCGCTTTGGCTCGGGCTGCACCTTTGTCGATTACAACCGCGACGGCTTGCTCGATCTGTTCGTTTCCAACTACGTCGAGATCGATCTTGCCACCGCCCCCAAGCCATCGATGCAGGTGCCCAACTGTAATTTCGAGGGCGTGGCTACGAATTGCGGCCCGGGCGGCCTCGCCATGCCCTACCACTCTCTCTACCGCAATAACGGTGACGGCACGTTTACCGATGTTTCCAGGGAGTCGGGGGTCGCCGCGCTCCGCACTTCCTACGGCTTTACCGCGGTCGCCCTTGACGTCGACGAGGACGGCTGGCAAGACATCTTCGTGGCCTGCGATGCCACGCCCAGTCTTCTTCTGATGAACAATCACGATGGCACGTTTCGCGAGGAGGGATTGTTGCGCGGCGTCGCTCTCGGAAGCTCTGGCGAACCCTTGGGCGGTATGGGAGTGGGAGTCGGCGACTTTGATCTCGATGGTCACATCGATCTGGTCAAGACTCACTTCGTCAACCAGGCCAACGGACTCTACCGCAACAACGGCAAGGGAGAATTCGACGATCTCACGTTCCGCGCCGGTCTGGGCGGCGAACGCCGCTTCAGTTGTTGGGGCACAGGATTGGTCGACCTCGACAACGACGGCCATCCTGACATCTTCATGGTTGCCGGAACGGTCGCCCCGGAACTGGAACGCGTTTATAACAAGTATCCAGCGCGGAATCCACGCCTGGTTTTCCGCAACCAGGGGAACGGAACTTTCGTTGAACTGGGCGACGAGGCCGGTCCCGCCATCGCATCGCGCCACGTGAGCCGCGGGTGCGCCTTCGGCGACTTCGACAACGACGGCGACCTCGACATCCTCATCATGAACCGGAATGAACCTCCCACGCTGCTGCGCAACGACGCTCCCACCGGCAATCATTGGATCAAGCTTCGCCTGGAAGGAACCAAGAGCAATCGCAGCGCGATCGGCGCCCGTGTGCTGGTGCGTTACAGCGGAAAAGTGCAGGCTCAATCCCTGACCAGCCAGTCGAGTTTTATCTCGGCGAACGATCCGCGCCTGCACTTTGGCCTGGGCGCCGCATCGAAAGCCAGCATTGAAATTCACTGGCCCGCCGGCACGACCGAAACCTTCGCCGATCTCCCCGCCGATCAACTCGTGACGATTCGCGAAGGCCAAGGCATCATCAAAGGACGCCCATTCAGCAAAGAAAAACTGTGATCCGAATTCCTTCGTGATCCTTCGTGTCCTTTGTGGCTGAAAGTTTCCGTACACCTCGAGATCGCTCCGCAACTTTTCCCGCACGATGGCCGAGCATTTCATTTACAGTATCTTGTTCGATCAGCATGGCGGTTGGGAGCGGACAATGATGAAAACGGGCTCAGTTTCGCGACGTAAATTCCTCGGGCAAAGCGCCGCAGCGGCGATTGGCTTTTCGATTGTTCCGCGCCGCGTGTTGGGCGGCGTGGGCTATGTCCCGCCCAGCGACAAAGTCAATATCGCATTCATTGGCGTTGGGGCTCAGGGATTGCGCGTCATGCTCCATTTCCTGAAAGAGCCTGACGTTCAGGGCGTGGCCGTCTGCGACGTCAATAAAACCGGCGCGAATTATCCGCAGTGGAGCACGCATGAGTTCTGCAACTCTGTCCGCAAGTTGCTCGGCGTTAGCAGCGGATGGGATTGGCTCAGTCCCGATCAGCCCATCCAGTTGAGCCATACTCTCGCTGTCACCAGCGGCGTAGCCGGACGCGAACCTTGCCAGAAAATTGTCGACGGCTATTATGGCGTACAGCAGCGGTCCGGCAAGTACAGCGGCTGCGCGGCCTACAACGACTTCCGCGAATTGCTCGAGAAGCAGAAGGATCTTGACGCCGTAGTCGTGTGTACCACCGACAACCTGCATGCCGCCGTTTCCGCCGCGGCGATGAAGAAGCGCAAACATGTTTTTTGTCAGAAGCCTTTAACCCACACCATCTATGAGGCGCGCCGCATCGCCGAAATCGCTCGTGAAACTGGGGTCGCCACGCAAATTGCTGTCGGCAACCAGGCTTCCGAATCCACGCGCCAACTCTGTGAATGGATTTGGGCTGGCGCGATTGGCCCGGTGCGCGAAGTCAAGAACTGGTCGAGCCGTCCCTTCTGGCCGCAAGGCGTCGAACGCCCGAAGGAAACTGAAACCGTGCCCGAAGGTTTGGATTGGGATCTCTGGCTCGGCCCCGCGCCGCAGCGGCCTTTCAATCGCGCATACTTGCCGTTTGTATGGCGCGGCTGGAGCGAATTCGGCTGCGGCGCCCTGGGCGACATGGGTTCCTACAGTTTCGACACCATTTTTCGCGTGCTGAAACTGGAGGCGCCCGTGAGTGTGGAGTCGAGTTCCAGCGACCGCTATGACGAAACCTATCCGCTGGCCTCGATCGTCCGCTACAGCTTTCCCGCGCGTGGCGACATGCCACCGGTAAAATTCACGTGGTACGACGGCGGCCTGAAGCCAGAGCGTCCCGAGGAACTGGAAGAAAATCGCCCGTTCAAGAACGAACAAGAAGGAGAGGAGGGCGAAGGCATGCTCTTCATCGGCGATCGCGGAAAAATCCTCTGCACCTTCAATGGCGGCAATCCCCAAATCATTCCGCAATCAAAAATGGACGCCTACAAGCCGCCGCCAAAAACTCTGCCCCGCTCTCCCGGCAATGAGCGCGAATGGCTCGACGCCTGCAAGGGCGGCAAAGTAAAACCGGGCGGCAATTTCGAATTCGAAGGCTTAGTCACCGAAACGCTGCTGCTGGGAAACGTAGCCAGTCGCATGGGACAAAAGCTGACATGGGATCGCTCGAAACTCAGCGTGAATTCTGATGTCGCCCAGAAATTCGTCCAGCCGGAACGCCGAAGCGGCTGGGAACTCTAGCCGCAAATGAAACGAACATAACGATGCACTCCACACCCTGAGTTAAGGAGAAATAATGGCTTCAATTTCAAGAAGAGAATTTCTGAAGAGTGCCGCGACTTACACGGCCGCGGCCGGCCTACTTTCCTCAGGCGCGCTCAAGCTTCGCGCCGATCCTCTCGGCATGCCCATTGGATGCCAGACCTGGCCCGTCCGCGAAATGATCGCCAAGGACTTTCCCGGAACCATGAAGCAGCTTGCCGCTGCCGGATTTCAGACCATCGAACTGTGCTCACCCGTGGGTTACTCCGATCTCGGCTTCGGCGGCCTCGCCAAATATAAGGGAGCCGAGCTGCGAAAAATTCTCGGCGATGCCGGCGTCAGTTGCATCAGTTCTCATTTCGGCATCGAGGAACTTCGCGACGGTCAGCAGCGAGCCATTGATTGGGCGAAAGATATCGGCCTCACTCAAATGCTGGTGCCGAGTCTCGACGGCCCCGAGAAGCCAACCATGGACGACGTGAAGCGTGCAGCCGACGAATACAACAAAATGGGCGAGCTAGCGGCCAAAGCGGGCATCCAGCAGGGACTTCACAATGAGGGCTTCGAACTCTCGATGGTGGACGGCAAACGAACCTACGACCTGTTGTTCGACCTCCTCGACCCGAAACTGGTCAAGTTCCAGTTCCAGGTTTCCACCATCAGCAAGGGTTACGATGCCGCGGAATACTTCACGAAGTATCCCGGCCGCTTCATTTCCATGCACGTGCAAGGCTGGTCCTCGGAAACCAAGAAGCTGATGCCGGTAGGGCAGGACTCGCTGGATTGGAAGAAGATTTTCGCAGCCGCGAAAACCGGCGGCATCAAGAATTATTTCGTCGAAATGAGCCTGGAAATGATGACTGCCAGCGTTCCCTATTTACATGGTCTTCAGGTCTGACGCGGCCGCCGCGACAGAGGATCGCGCCAACTTGCGCCACCGGTAGTAGAACGGAATGCCCGCGACGATCACGAGTAGCCCAAGCGAGGACCGCACCGGGCGGGCCATCCATAGATTCATGGTCAACGCGACCGCCGCGACTAAGAAGAGAATCGGCGTCCAGGGATAACCCCAGGCCCGGTACGGCCTCATCAGGTCGGGCTCGGTTCGCCGCAATCGCAGCACGGCGATAGCAGTCAGCGCGAAAAAAATCCAGACTGCAAAAACAAAGAGCGAATAAAGCTCTTCAAACGTTCCGGTCAATGCCAGTAGCGTCGCGACGGCTCCAAGAAAAACCAACGCTCCACTGGGAGTGCGGTACGAGGGCTGAATCCGCGTGGCAAATCGGAAAAAGACGCCGTCCCGCGCCATCGCATACGGAATGCGCGCGCCCGTCATGACCACGACGTGCAGCGCTCCCAACGCTGAAATTGCCATCGCCACCGTAAGCCAGGCTGCCCCACGCGATCCCGCAAATGACCGAACCACATCGGACGCCACGTGCTCGGAGGAGGCGATCTGCGCGAACGTCAACGCGTGAAAGTAAACCACATTCGCCAGCAGGTAGAGCCCGCCGACCGTGAGCAATCCAAGAATGATCGCAATCGGAATATTCTTTTGCGGCTGCACTATTTCTTCGCCCAGGTCGCCCAGATCGTTGAACCCGTTGTACGCCCACATGGCCGGAACCAGGGCGGTCAGCACAGCGCCGATCGTTCCCCAGTTGATCATGTTCCAACTCAAGTGCGCAGCCGACGGGCCGACCTCGATCCCATGCGCCGTTCCGAACAAAACGCCGGCGACCACGATCACAAGGATCGTTCCCATCTTCAAACATGTCAGCAGCACTTGAATTGCTCCGCCCATCTCGACACTCAAATAGTTAATCGCGGTCACCGCCAGCACCACCGACGCCGCCAGTGGCTGCGCTGCGGTGAACGTGAAGACATAATTTCCCAGATGTCCGCGGAACAAAGGCGTGCCCACAACCGGGAAAAGAAATCCGGCGAATCGCAGAAGTCCCGCGGCCAGCGTTGCCATGGCCACCGGCCGCTCCAGAAACGAACTCATCCATCCGAAGAGAAATCCCCAGAGCGGGCCAAGACCGCGAGTAAGATAAACGTAAGGCCCGCCCGCCTTGGGAAAGGCCGCACCCAGTTCGGCGTAGCAGAATGCGCCGCACAGCACGATGAGCCCGCCGAGAATCCACGCCACAAACACCAGACCCGCCGAACCAACCGCGCGGGCCATGTCGCTGGTGACCAGAAAAACTCCCGTGCCAATGGTGTCGCCGATCACGATGGCGGTCGCGGCCCACAAACCTAATCCACGAACCAAATCAGTTTGCCCGGTTTTCGTTTGACGCGCCAGATCCGACCCCATTTCGCCTTCGAAGGTTCAGAGAGCCTACTCTCAGCGCTGTAGCGCGTCAACCAGCGCCCGTCTCGCCGATTCAGGATCAGGATGAAGCCCGGCCACGCTTTGGCCGGGCCGCAATTCCGCGTTATCATCCTAAGCACCGCGGTTCGAGGCCTGTGCAGAAGTCAGGATTGAGCGAATCATTATGAGCGAATCGTGATGTCCGAATCATGCTGAACAAATTCAACTGGGATCAACGCTACCGAGTGTCCGTCATCGAAGACGTGCTGACTCCCGCGCTGGTTCTATATCCCGATCTCATTGCCGCGAACATTCAACAAACCCTGAATCTGCTGGAGGGTGACGCCGACCGCTGGCGCGCGCACATCAAGACCGCGAAGCTCGGACTCACTCTGCGAATGCTAGTAGAACGCGGCATCCGCAACTTCAAATGCGCGACTACGCTGGAATTGCTAGTGGCCTGCCGAAACGGCGCCACCGACGTGCTGCTGGCCTATCCCGTGATGGGCGCGAACGCGCGCCGCACACAGGATATAGCGCGGCAGTTTCCCGAGGTTCGCATTTCCGTTCTTGCCGAAAACGAAGACCAGGTGCGGCAATGGCATGCCAGCCGCATGGGAATTTTTCTCGACATCAATCCGGGCATGAATCGCACCGGAATCGATCAGAGGCAGACCGATAGAGTGGTCAGACTGGCCCGCGCGATTACCGATGCCGGCCTGGAGTTTCGCGGCCTGCACTACTATGACGGCCAATTCGGTGGCCTGATCGACGGCGAAGGAAATAGCGAACGGACGCAGGCGGCACACCGCGGCTATGATCGCCTGCTGGAAATTGTGAACGAACTCAATCGCTCCGGCGTTAGTGTGTCCGAAGTGATCACGTCAGGCACGCCCACGTTCCCCAGTTCGCTCACCTACGAAGGTTTTCGCCGCGGCAATTTCCTCCATCGCATGTCGCCCGGAACCATCGTTTATTGCGACGCCAGCAGTCTCGATCAACTCCCGAGCAAATACGGCTATCAGCCGGCGGCGCTGGTGCTGACGCGCGTAGTGAGCCACCCGCATCCGGGGATCGTCACCTGCGACGCCGGCCACAAAACCGTCTCCGCCGATGCCGGCGTGCCGACGTGCGTGGTCCTCGGCCATCCCGAACTCACTCCGCTCTCGCCCAGCGAAGAGCATCTTCCTCTCAAAGTGGCGCAGGAGGCGACTGCTCCACAGGTTGGAGAAATGTTGTACCTGCTACCGCGACATATTTGCCCAACGGTGAACAATTTCGATTGTGCGCTCCTGGCGAAAGATGGCAACATCGACGCGCTGGAGCATGTTTCGGCGCGGGGCCGCGAAGCGCCGTTGTTGAAGATGGTAGAACAAGGCGTCTCCGCTCAAAGCTAGCCGATGATGGGAGTTAGCGGCCGGCAGGTGGAACGTTCTGATTCAGCCGAAAGAAATTATTGGGATCATAGCGCGACTTAACCGCTACCATGCGTTCCCATCGCTGGTAGGCCTCAGGCACACGATCCTGCTCATCGCCGCTCATGAAATTGATGTACACACCCGGTTTCATCGCCGGACGAAGCTGATTGAAGAGGGCGCGAATCCAGGCAATGTTACCGGCATCCCCGGATGGATCCGCCCAGTTCGCCAGCAAGTTCAGGATGAACGGAGCGCTGCGATCCCCGAATGCGGTCTCGTCCGCGCCGACTTGCGCCGCCGCGCCTCCAAGATAGGCCAGTTCAATCTGTGTTTCCGGCGACGGAATCGTGGCCACCGCGTCCACGAGGCGATCGATCGTGCCGTTGTCGAGATAAACGAAATATCCCGACTTGGTGTAATAGCGCCGGCCGTGCGGAAATTCCGAGTCGGCCATGGTTTGCAAGTTCATGAACGACACAATCTTGCTGCTCACAGAAGTTGAATGGCACAGGGAAAGCGCGCGATCCAGATACGGACGCCCGACGTCAGGGTCACCCGTCCAAATCAGCGAACTGCCAGCCACCGGCCGCCCGCGAAGTTCCGCCGGCACCTTCTTCGCCTGCGGCGCCAGGCGTAGATCAACGTTCCACTTCAGGTCGAGAGGCGCTTCAGCCATGAAGTCTCTCCACAGTTCCAGTAGCCGGCGAATTTCGGCTTCGCCTGACAGGCCCTGGGCAAGCACCACAGCGGTCAGCGGATGGAGTTTCACCTCAAACTCGGTGACCACTCCGAAGTTACCGCCGCCTCCGCGCAAGGCCCAGAACAAATCCGCGTTCTCGGTAGCGTTGGCACGCACGGCCGAACCATCCGCCGTGACCAGACTGAATCCTTCGACGTTATCGCATGACAATCCGAAGCGCCGGGTGAGCCATCCCGTTCCGCCGCCCAGGATCAGCCCAGACGCTCCCGTATGGGAAACAACTCCGGCAGGAAAAACCAGACCGGCTTTTTGCGTTGCGGTGTCGATCGACCCCAGCAGACAGCCTCCGGCAATTCTGGCGCGGCGCGCCTCGCCATCGACAGTGACCTGTCGCATTCTCGACAGGTCGATCACCAGGCCGCGATCGCACGTGCTAAAACCCGCTAGACTATGCCCTCCGCAACGGACGGCGGTGAGAATTCCAATCTCAGAGGCCGCGCGAACCGCGCTCTGCACATCACTGACATCTGCGCAACGTGCTATCAGACCGGGCGCACGATCCACCATGCCATTCCAAATGACGCGCGCGTCTTCATACCCATCGTGGCCGGGGCGAAGCAAATCACCTTTGAATCTGCGGTGAAGCGAAGAATAAACCTCTTCGCTGGCGTCAACCATCTCGAGCTCCTTGCAGTCTTTAGTGCTTATGTTTCTCTCCGCCCTCGCCAATAAAACACTGAAATAATTCCCAGGAAAACGAAAAACGCCGGAACCGACCAGCGCAATCCGTCTACAAAAAATGTCGTTCCCGAGATCGCAAGCAGCAACCCAATCCCGACCACGGTAAACAATGGGTGCCCCCGCAGACGCATCGGCAAACTCACCAGCCGCTCGTTCGTTATGCCTTTGCGGAAACGAAGGTGTGAGCTGAGAATCACCATCCACACGAAAAGCATTCCGGCAACAGCGGTTCCGTAGAGCATGAGAAAAGCATTCTTCGGGGCAAAGATAGCCAGCAGAATGGCTGCGATAATCCCCGCGGTGGAAGCCAGCAACGCGCGATGCGGCACTCCGTTGCCGCTCACCTTGCCCATCCAATCCGGGGCATAGCCCCCGTGGCCGAGTGAGAAAAGCATTCGCGTTGAGAGGTACAGATTCGTATTTACGCTGGAGAGCGCCGCCGTCAGCACCACGAAGTTCATGATCGCGGCGGCAAAGGGTATGTGCGCCGCAGCGAACGCCGTGACAAACGGACTCCCGGAAAGCCCGGACGAACCGCCCGTCTGGTTCCACGGAACCATCGTCACCATAATCGCGATCGCCAGCACGTAGAACAAAATCAGACGCCACACAATGTTCCGCATGGCGTGTGGAATCGTCACTTCCGGATGTTCGGCCTCCCCCGCGGTGACTGCGATGATTTCCACTCCCATGTAACTGGTGACGGTTATTGTGAGTGAAAGCCAGACTCCTTTCCATCCCGTGGGCAGGAACCCTCCATGTTGGGTCAGATTGGCCAAGCCAATCGCGGCATGAGAACCAAAACCGAAGATCAACGATAATCCCGCGACGATGAACCCAACAATCGCCGCCACTTTGATCATGGCGAACCAATATTCGAACTCACCCAGGCGGTTGACCTGCATGGAATTGAGCGCCACCAGAGCGGCTGAGACCAACACCACCCAAATCCATTGCGGAACATTCGGAAACCAGAAAGAGATGTAGATTCCCGCCGCTGTGACTTCCGCCCCGATGGCGATGATCTGCGCAACTCCGTAAGTGGCTCGAACCGAAAACCCCGCCCAGGGATTAAGATATTTTTCCGCGTAAACTCCGAATGCGCCCGCAACCGGATGCACCACGGCCATCTCTGCCAGCGCATAGGACATGATCAGCGCAATGCCCGCGCCCAGAAGATAGGAGAGGATGACCGCGGGTCCAGCCAGCCGAATGGTGACGCTGCTGCCCAAAAACAAACCGACACCAATCGCGCCCCCAATGGCCATCATAGTGAGCTGCCGTTGGCTCAACCGGCGCTGCAGACCGTCTCCACCGCGCATCGGAGGTGTCTCGCCGGCCGGTGTGACCCCAACCGCTGGACGTGGTTGATCAGTCATAGCTGCCGACGCTGGCAGGATCAAGGACCATGAGATCGATATTTTTCTTGAGAACCTCGACCACTGCCTGCACATCGTCCACGGTGTTGTACACGTGGAACGATATGCGCAAGCCGTCATGACGATTCGATGCCACGATATCGCTTGCGGCGAGCTTCTGCACCAGCAAGGTTGAATCTTTGCATTGCAGCACCACCAGCGGCCCCCCGCTGTCAGCGGGCGTTTTGGCGCGAATGCCCAGATCGCGAGCGCTGCTCAAGAGCGATTGCGTGAGGGTCTTGATGTGAGCCGCGACATTCTCGAGGCCGATCTCCCGCAACAGTTGGATTCCGGGCAGCGCCGCATACACATTGGGCACGGACGGGGAACCCGACTCGAACCTTCGCGCGGTTAGAGACAGATCGAAATGTTGCGGGTCGTACGCGAACGGATTGGCTTGCCCAAACCATCCCGTGACAGTAGGAACCAGCGATGAAACGATTTCTTTGCGAACATACATAAAAGCCAGACCGGGAGGACCGAGCAGATATTTGAGGGTTCCGGTCAAGTAAAAATCCAGATCGAGTGCTTTCACGTCAACCCGGCGGGTTCCGCAGTCCTGGTAATCATCGAGCATGACGAGGGCGCCGGCGCGATGGGCAATCTGCGTGATGGCGCCTACGTCGGACCGAAACCCGTTCTTGAAACAAACATGTGTAAGCGGCACGATGAGCGTGTTGCGGTCGACCATCTCTTCGTAATTCACCGCCGGAATGCAATTGCCCTCGGCGCATACAAACTGCACCTCGGCGCCTCGCCCCCGTTGTCCGAGCCACACATGGCCCATGGTAGGAAACTCGAACTCGCCCATTACAACTTTTTTCCGTTCCTGGAAACTCAGCGCGCTGGCGACCCCATTCACGCCCGCCGAAACGCTGGTAACAATCGCAACCTCATTTGGGCTCGCATTGATGAATTGCGCAAAAGCCGTTCGTGCCGCCTCGTAACGCTCCACCCACGATTCCCACGGAGAACCGTGTTCGTGCCAACTCGCCATGAAGTCTTCCAGCCCGGCCTGAACCGCATCTGATAACGGCCCCTGCGAGCAACTGTTGAGATATATTTTGCGCTGGAAGATGCTGAAGCGGGAGCGGATCTTCTGAATTTCCTTGTCGGTCAGCATGAGGTCTTTATTTCAGCCAAGGCGCTTCCGAATCGGCGCACCTCTTCGACCGTATTGTAGTGCACCAGTGATGCGCGGACTGCGCCACTCTCCATGGTGAGCCCGAGTCGCCGCATCAGCCGCGGTGAGTACATGTGGCCGTCGCGTACGCCGATATTCTGTCTCGCGAGTTCTTCGGCGACCCTTGCCGCAGATACATTCAGCAAGTTGAAACACAACGTTGGCACTCGTTGACCAATCCGCTCTGCTTCCTTCACGCCGTAGACGACGGCGCCGCACTCCTCGAGCACGCGCAGCATTTCGAGCGAAAGCGATTCTTCGTAGACCCGGATCGCCTCGAAGGCCCGTTGCAGGGCGGTTCTTCGCGATATCGATTCCGATTCCTTCGTTGCATACTTCCCCGCCACACTTCGCCCCAGAGTTTCCAGGTAGCGCACGGCGGCGCCCATCCCCGCCACATTTTCGTAAATAAACGTGCCGGCCTCGATTTTGCCCGGTGGCTCGTCGGAAATGAAGTCCTCGCGAAACGTCGGCAGTTTCTGCAGCAGCTCACGGCGTCCCCAAAGAAATCCCATGTGCGGAGCGAAAATCTTATACCCCGAGCACACCAGGTAATCGCAGTCGAAGGCCTGCACGTCGATCGCTGCGTGAGGGCCGTAGTGGACGGAATCGAGGAAGATTTCAGCCCCGGCCGCGTGCGCCACCGCTGCCGCCGCCGCGACATCCACGATCGAACCGATGGCGTTCGAAGCCAGCGTGCACGCCACCAGACGCGTCGTCGAGGACACTAGAGGAACGAGATCGTCAACGTGCAGGTTCCCGTCGTCCCTCATCTTCCACCATCGGATTCGCGCGCCGTTTCGCTCCAAAGCCAGCCAGGTGGCGATGTTCGCCTCATGGTCCATATCGCTGACGACAATCCCGGTCCGCTTACCGAGCGTTTGCCCAATCGCCAAGCTGACCAATCGGATGAAGGATGTGGCGTTCATGCCGAAAGCGATTTCGCTTGGGTCGCGCGCGTTCACCAGATCGGCGACGCTCTGTCGCGCGCGCACAATCGTCTCGTCAACTTCACGGCTCTTGGCATAGCGCCCGCCGCGCTGCACATTGCACTCGAGCAGATGATGATTCACCGCGTCCAGCACCATCTGTGGGACCTGCGCGCCCGCCGCATTGTCGAAAAAGATGAATCCCGGAGTCTGAGTCAGCGCAGGAAAAGCTGCACGTACAGTTTCAATGGGAAAGTCAGTATTCACTCGGGACGAACCTTTGGGATTCAGAACGCTCTGGGATTTAGCTTCCAACCTGTGCTCCTGGTCAAAATCTGAAAAGTCAGCCCGGCCGTCTTGCAAAATGAGCAGCGCCAAACCTATACTCCGCTGCAATACTCGTCAACCTGAAAGCCCAAAGATGCCCGTCTCCTCGACCAACTCCGAGCTCATCTACGACGCACTGAAGGAGTGCGACATCCGCCTGGTCTCGGCCCTGCCCGAAACCTGGCTGGTCCATCTCATCCGCTTGGCCGACGATGATCCTGCGATGATTCTAGTGCGACTGGCAAAAGAAGAGGAAGGCGTCGGCATCTCCGCCGGAGCGCACTTTGCCGGAGTCAAGTCGGCCATGCTGATGCAGAACCACGGTTTCCTGGCATCCATCAACGGCATCGTTTCGTTCGCGCATCTCTACAGGATTCCTCTGTTGATGCTCATCAGCTACCGCGGCACGATTGGCGAACGCGACCCCTGGCAAACCCAGGGCGGCAACGTCACTGAACCGCTCTTGCGTGCGCTGCGCATCCCTTACTTTTTCCTGGATTCGCTGGACACCGTGAAAAAGCGAATCCGCCAGGCGCAAACCCTCGCCGAAAGCAGTTTGCAGCCGGTTGCGCTTCTTCTAACGCGCGACCTGATGTGGGAGGAGTAAGGACGAATGTTGCGCATTGATTGCCTTCGATCGGTCTATCCTGAACTGGAAGACTGCCTCGTCGTCACCATCATGGGCGCTGTCGCGGCTGAACTCCACTCGGTGGGACACCGTCCGAATTTTTTCTACCTGCAACATGCGATGGGATTGGCGTCTTCGACGGGGTTGGGCCTGGCTCTGTGCCTGCCAGAGCAGAAAGTGATCGTCTTCGACGGCGACGGCTCGCTTCTGATGAACCTTGGCAGCCTCACCACGATGGCACGTTATCGTCCCAAGAAATTGGTCCACGTTGTATTCGACAACGAAAGTTTGCTTTCGGTCGGCGGGTTCCCCACCGCGACCAGCACTGGCTCCGACCTGGAAGGGATCGCCCGTGCCGCCGGCATTCCCCGAGTGGTCACAGTGCGCAGCGTGGAGAGTTTCAAAGCCGCCGTCACCGATGCCATGCAAGCCGGCGACCTGACCACTATCATCGCCAAGGTCGAAGCCAAGGGCCCCGCCGCCTACGTCACAGACCTGGCATTGCTGGAAAATCGATTTCAATTCCGCCGTCATATCCAATCGCTGAAAACGCGCTAACGGCGGCGACCGCAGCGCGCTCGCGTGAGCACGGAGCGTCGCATGAATCTTAATCGGACGGACCTTAAGAGGAGTCCCAATGTCTTCAGTCTTAGCCACACTGCTCGAGGAACTCGCCATCGGCCGGTTACGGGTCGTCGATCTGACCCAGCCCTTGAGTCCGCAGACACCTCTGCTGCCGCTGCCTGCACAGTGGAACAACACGCCCGCATTCAAAATCTGGGAACTGTCGCGCTACGACGAGCGCGGCCCCGCCTGGTACTGGAACGGCTTCGAGACCGGCGAACATACCGGCACACATTTTGATGCTCCCGTGCACTGGGTCTCCGGCAGAGACCTTCCGGAGAACACCGTCGATCGCATCCCGCCGAAGAAATTTATCGGTCCCGCGTGCGTGATTGACATCAGCGCCGACGTAGCGACGAACCCAGACTTTTTACTGACGCCAGAACGAGTCCGCCAATGGGAAAAACAGCACGGTCAAATCCCGCAGGGAGCGTGGGTGCTCCTGCGAACCGACTGGTCGAAGCGGAAAGATCCAAAAGACTACATCAACCTGAAAGATAACGGACCCCACACTCCCGGATTGGCCAAGGAAACATCCGCTCTGCTCGCTCAGGAGCGCAATATCCTGGGTCTCGGCGTAGAAACGGTCGGGACCGATGCGGGTCAGGCCGCCACCTTCGATCCACCTTTCCCCAACCACTACCTCATGCACGGCAGCGGCAAATTTGGCCTCGCAAGTCTTTCGAACCTTGACCAACTTCCGCCCACCGGTGCCATCGTTATCGCCGCCCCACTGAAAATCGTAGGCGGATCTGGCAGTCCTCTGCGGGTCATCGCCGTAACCCCATGAAGCATGTTTGAATTGAAGAACGCGCGACGCATCGCCCAGCTAATCACAATCCATTCACTGGGTACGCAAATCCGCCCTTGCCTTGCCACCTAGCCAATCATGTTGCCCACTGCATCGCCGTGTAGGAGCGCGCCGGCACTTCAAATTTTGTGCGCGCGCCGCTGCTTGAGACCTTTTCCGAAGATTGAGGCGCAACTCGCTGCGGCGCTTCGAAGGTGTTGAAGGCTTTCAGATCGCTCCCCGTGAGCACCCTGGAATTCAGCAACTTGCCCGGCATCCGATCCTGCCAATTGATCTCAACCGTTTGCGCCTTCACCAAGTCCCGATTGAGGATGAACAGCGACAACTTTCCATCTTCCGGGCTCAGAGTTCCGGCAACATCGAGGTAAGGAACCTGACCCATTTCCGAGACTGCGTAAGTGGGCGATTCCACCAGCAACTGCAGTACGTTTCCGCGCGCCCACTGCAGTGCCCAGCTATATGGATAATAAATCGTTTGCTGGAGCAGTCCCTTGGCATTGGTGACGATCGGGGCGATCACGTTCACGAGTTGTGCGAGACATGCAATTTTGATGCGATCCGCGTTCCTTATCAGAGTGTTGAGGATTCCTCCCACGAGCAACGCGTCTTCCAGGTCATACACCTCCTCCAGGAGATGCGGCGCTTCGTGCTCGCGCCCGTTTGTGGCATCGCCGGTGCGGGCGCGATACCATACGTTCCATTCGTCAAACGACAGCCAGAGCTTCTTGGGCGACCGCTTGTGTCCGCGCACCAGATCGCACACCGCAAGCGTTTCTGCGATCTGCTGCTCCATGCTCAAATTCATGGCCACAAACTTTGCGCTGTCTTCGCCGGTTTCTCCCTTGGTGTTGCCAATGTATCGATGTAGAGACAGGGCATCGACATATTCGTAACACTGCTCCAGGACTTCGCGGTCCCATTCCAGATAGGTTGGCATACCCGGACCACTGGATCCGCATGCAATCAGTTTGAGAGAGGGATCGACAGCGTGCATCTGGCGGGCGGCGTCTTGTGCTTTCAAACCGTATTCGCCCGCCGTCATGTGCCCGATCTGCCAGGGGCCGTCCATCTCATTGCCCAGGCACCAGTGCTCCACTTTGTAGGGCTGTTCAATTCCGTGGCTGCGTCGCAGGTCGCTCCACTTGGTTCCCTTCTCGATGTTGCAGTATTCGACCAGCGCCGCCGCCCGCTCCGGCGTCCCTGTGCCGAGGTTCAGCCCCATCAACGGACGGGCCCCGACGATCTTGCTCCACGCCATAAACTCGTCGGTCCCGAACTGGTTGGTGTCGACCGTGTTCCAGGCCTTGTCGAGTATTCGCGGACGATCCTTCTTTGGTCCGACGCCGTCGAGCCAGTTGTATCCGGACACAAAATTGCCGCCAGGATAGCGGATGATCGGAACCCCCAGCTGGCGCACTTCCTCCATCACGTCCTTGCGAAACCCGTTGGCATCCGACAGCGTCGATCCCGGATCATAAATGCCCTCATAGATCGCGCGCCCGAGATGCTCCAGGAACGAACCAAACAGATTGCGGTCCAAAGCCGCAATCGTGCGACGGGAATCGATGTAGATGCGCGTGCCGCCCGCATCAGCCGTCGCCGTTTGACCCCATGCGAAACGGCTCCCGACCAGGTTCGCGGAGCAGGCAATGCCGGCAGCGGCTGATTGCTGAAGGAACTTTCGTCTTGTTTCGGAAAACATCTTTGCCCTCCGGTGTGTCCCACTGCGGCTTGCCTACCGATTCACACTGGCTCACCAGGTTGGAAACTTTCAGCGCTTTGCGCCCCGGATCAAAGCCGGCAGCACTTGCCCGAACTCGCTGCTTCCCGGCTCTCCGAAGGCAAAATAGATCCTCCGATAGTGCTGATACAGATCCGCGTACACGCGCTGCGCCGATTCTTCCGGCTCATAAGTTTTGTACGGCGAGCAGATCTTGTCCTGCGCCTCTTCAACCGTCTGGAACGCCCCAGCCGCCAGAAAAGCGAAAATCGCCGAGCCGATCCCTGTCACTTTGCCGCTGGGCACCAGCACCGGTCTGCCCAAGACATTGGCATACACCTGATTGAGCACCGAGTTATTTTGCGGGATGCCGCCACCATTGATGACGCGCAGCGTGGGCGCTCCGTACTCACTCATGCGATCAAGAATCACGCGGGTGTGAAAAGCGGTTCCCTCGATGGCCGCGAAAAGTTCGTCCTGCGCCGTGTGCTGCAAATTCCATCCAATCGTGATTCCCCCGAGATTGGGATTGACCAGCACGGTCCGGTCGCCATTGTCCCAGGTCATGCGCAGCAGTCCAGTTTGCCCGGCGCGATAGGTCTCGAGACCTTTGCTCAGTTCCGCAACCGTCGTGTTGGCTCGCCCCGCGATGGCGCTGAAAATATCTCCCGTGGCCGAGAGGCCCGCTTCGACGCCGGTGAACTGCGGGTGCACGCTGCCCTTCACCACGCCGCAGACTCCGGGGATTAACTCCGCCTGCTTGGCATACGCAATGATGCAGGTCGAGGTGCCGACCACGTTCACCACATCGCCTTCTCGGGCTCCGGCGCCGATCGCGTCCCAATGCGCATCAAACGCTCCCACCGGAATGGGGATGCCCGCGCGCAGCCCCAGCTTTTCTGCCCACTGCGGCGACAACCTTCCGGCAATCCGATCAGAAGTAGAGTATTCCCCATCCAATTTCGCCCGAACTCCTGCCAGCAACGGATCAACTTTGGCGAGAAAGCTTTCCGGGGGAAGCCCGCCCAGGGCCGCATTCCACATCCACTTGTGACCCATGGCGCAAACGCTGCGCTTCACCCGCGACGGCGTTGCGATTCCGCAAAGCGTAGCCGCAACCATGTCGCAATGCTCGAAGGCGCTCGCGAACGCATTGCGCTTGCCGGGATTGTGCCGGAGCCAATGCAGCAACTTCGCGAACCCCCACTCGGAGGAGTACACGCCCCCGCACCACTGGATGGCCTCTAGCTTCTCGCGGTGTGCAAGCTCGGTAATTTCAGCCGCTTCCTGTTTTGCCCGGTGATCGCACCACAGGTAGTAGTCGTCGAGCGGAGTCATATCCGCGGCGACTGGAATCACGCTGGAGCCGGTGGTATCGAGAGCGATAGCCGCGATGGAATCGCCCGGAATTCCTGCCGCCTTTACTGCCTGCCGAGTGGCGGAAGCCAGGGCGCGCATCTGGTCGTCGTGCGACTGCGTGGCATAATCTGGATCCTCACGCTTGCGGTGGAGCGGATATTCGGCGATGGCCGAGCCGATCAGCCCGCGGTCGCTGTCGACCAACGAAACTCGCACACTCAGCGTCCCGAAATCGACTCCCGCAACAATGGTCATTGGCTCAAACTCCGAATGAGTGTAACAAAACGCAGATGCGCCGGGACTTCGGTTGCCGCAAGTCGCGTGGTAGCATCGGCAGCAGGTTTCCGCAACAAGTCCGGCGCGAAGTGCGCAGACGAGGTTTCATCTCTTGCGCGCGGAAATTGAGGGCACGAGAATACTCGTATGAAGAAACTTCGCAGTCAGGAATGGTATGGCCGGCAGGACAAGATGGGATTCTTGTACCGCAGCTGGATGAAGAACCAGGGTTGGCCTCACGACCTGTTCGATGGCCGCCCGGTGATTGGTATCTGCAATACGTGGTCCGAGCTGACCCCGTGCAACGGTCACTTTCGCGAACTAGCCGAATTTGTAAAGCGCGGCGTGTGGGAAGCCGGCGGCTTTCCCCTGGAATTTCCCGTGATGTCTCTCGGCGAAACCCAACTCCGGCCCACCGCCATGTTATTTCGCAATCTGGCCAGCATGGATGTCGAGGAGTCTATTCGCGGCAATCCTATCGACGGCGTCGTTCTGCTCATGGGCTGCGATAAGACCACGCCGTCTCTTCTGATGGGCGCGGCATCGTGCGATCTTCCCACGATTGGCCTGTCCGGCGGGCCGATGCTTTCCGGAAAGTTTCGCGGCCGCGATCCGGCACAGGCGTGTGGCAGATGTTTGAGCAGATCAGTGCGGGCGAGATGAAGATCGAAGAAGCCTTCGAAGCCGAAAGCTGCATGCACCGTTCCAAGGGCCATTGCATGACCATGGGAACCGCTTCGACCATGGCCAACATGGTCGAGGCCTTGGGCATGAGCCTGCCGGGAAATGCGGCCATCCCCGCCGTCGATGCCCGGCGCAACACGCTGGCCCAGATGACCGGCCGTCGCATCGTGGAAATGGTGCGCGAGGACCTGCGCATGTCGCGCATTCTGACGCGAGAAGCCTTCGAAAACGCAATCCGCGCCAACGCCGCCATCGGCGGGTCGACCAACGCAGTCATTCACTTAATCGCGATCGCGGGCCGCGTCGGAGTGCCCCTCGCTCTCGATGATTTCGATCAACTCGGTTCAGCCCTGCCCTGTCTTGTCAATCTTCAGCCGTCAGGAAAATATCTGATGGAGGACTTCTTTTACGCCGGAGGTCTGCCCGCCGTTCTACGCGAATTAGGAGGAGGCGGCGCGCTGCACCGTCACGCTCTCACCGTCAACGCAAAAACGATCTGGGAAAATGTCGCGGAAGCGCCCTGCTGGAATCGTGAAGTGATTCACCACTTCGCCGAACCGTTCAAGCAGAATGCCGGAATCACCGTGCTGCGCGGAAATCTCGCTGCCGATGGTGCGGTGATCAAGCTCTCCGCCGCCAGCCCGCACCTGCTGCAGCATCGCGGTCGAGCGGTGGTCTTCGATTCCATCGAAGATTTTCACGCGCGCATCAATGACGAAGCGCTGGACATCGACGAAAACTGCGTCATGGTTCTCAAGAATTGCGGCCCGCGGGGATATCCGGGCATGGCAGAAGTCGGAAACATGCCGCTGCCCCCAAAACTCTTGCGCAACGGCGTGACCGACATGGTGCGCATCTCGGATGCACGCATGAGCGGAACCGCGTACGGCACTGTGGTCCTGCATATATCGCCAGAGGCTGCAGCCGGCGGTCTGCTGGCTCTGGTTCAATCCGGCGATACCATCGTTCTTGACGTGGCTCAACGGGTCATACAAGTCGAAATCGACGACGCCACTCTCGCCGCCCGCCGCGCTCAGTGGACTCCACCCTTTCTGCCCGCGCGCGGGTGGGAGCGACTGTATGTCGAGCACGTGCAGCAGGCACATCTGGGAGCAGACCTCGATTTTCTGGTCGGCCACAGCGGAGCCAAAGTCGCCCGCGACTCCCACTGATCAGAAGATTGAACGCAAAGACTCCGCGCGAAAAATCGCCTCACCCAAGCAACGACGCCGCCCACAATCCTGCCTTGCGAGCCATGTCAGTTCATCGCCCGCGCTAAGCTCTTACTTTCAAGGGATTAGAAAACCTGGCGCCGGCCACGTTTTCTCGACCGTGATTTCGCTTGTCGAATGGCGATCGAGAGAAACGGGTCCAGTCCTGGCGCCGGTCATTTCAGTGCCGGCTATTGTCACGTCATGAGACTGACTCACTACGATTGATCCCTCTGTGCTCGCCGTTCCCAGGAAGTAATGCTCAGCCTCCCGGTTGGAGTCTTCAACTTGAGTTCCGCTCACCGAGACCTTGCTCGCCGAACCTATGAAGACTGCCGGGCCGGGAACATCACGCACACTGTTTCCTGAAAGCACGATGTCTTGATTGACGGGAACGTCTGTGCTGCCACTTTCGTCAAAAAGCCCGTTATTGAGCCAGGTTCCAATCAGGATGGCTCCCGGCAAACCGGCCACCTCGCCCGGAATAAACGCACTGCCTGCCTTCGCCCCTGATTTGGAAATCTGGTTGTTCAGCACCTGCAAGTCTTGCACTCCCGGGGTTGCGGACGGGGGGACATCTTGCAGAATTCCGATGAAGATAGGGTAGTGGAACATATCGCTCATGACGTTGTCTTCGAGCAACCCGTACGGCGACTGGGGCAGAACAGCTCGGCCAAGACCGTTGTGGAAGACGTTGTTCCGAATGATCCAGCGGGGAGCCATAAAGTTCAGATCCTCCTGCCAGCTATCGGTTGCAAGATGGGGAACTTCGTTACTCAACGTCACGTTCACCGATCCGTCGGCGTTCGTAGACACGGCCGTGGCGGTTGCGTAACCCAACAACCCCCAGGCTGAGTTCGAAAACATCAAGGGGTCGCCCACACTCACCGGAAACTCCGGCGAAGGAATCTTGATCTGCGTTCCAGCAACGTGCAAAGGCTGCACCATCGTCTCCGGTGCAAGGTTGATCGAGTCGTCTAATTCGTCGGAAAGCGTACTGTCCTCGATCAGGACGTCACCCTGTACATTTTCGAAGTGAATACCATCCGAGCCGCTGGAAGTAAGTTTGCCCGGAGAACGGCTGATTTCACATCTCGAAAACCGTACGCCGCGAGCGCCGCTGATGAAGAACCCAAAGCCGGGCGCGGAATGAATGATGACATTCTCGAATGCAATGTCGCTGGCACCCGCAACCCCGATGCCGTTCGCCTCTCCGTGGTAGTAGTCAACCAGAAGCGATTGCCCGATGGGAAATGCGGAAAAATCTGGCGCGGAATAAATCGAGTTGCCTTGATAGACCGGCGGAGAACTTGCCGGCCCAGACCAAAACCTCTGAGTCGCGGTCTCTCTGCCGAAGATGTTGTCTTTCAGATTCCAATCGGTGATGGCATCGATGGTCTTGGTTGGGTCGAAGGGGAAGGCCGAACTCATCTGCAAGAGGTTTTGGCCAGGAGTAGAACCGGCAATGATGGTTCCAAGAGCCGAGATGGGAAGATCCGGCCAGTCGATGACGAAGTTCTTAAACCGTATCCTGGTAGGCTGGTTGACCAGTATGCTCCAGGTCGCCAGTGCACTGAATTGCAAGGTCGATCCCTGGCCGTCGATGATGAGGTCAGTCGGATTGTTGATGGTCCAATTCGCACAAGTGCCCGTCGGACTGCAGTCTACCTGCGTGCCTTTGAACGCGTAGGTGCCGCGCGGAATCAGGATAGTGCCCGCGCCTTGGGTCATTGCCGCGGCAATCGCTGCCGGAAAATCGGTATCCGGATTACTGATTTTCGCTTCGTACACCTGGTCGCTCGGGGCCGGAGCCTGAATGGTGACAGTCACTTCCTTGCCAGTAACAGAGGCGAAATTCTCCACCGTATCGCCAGGCTTGGTCGTCAATCCGGCGGATGTGGGAATCTTTGAGAGATAGGACTGGTCAATCGCAAACAGTCCTCTACGTCCTTCGCTTCGCCCGAATTGAACGTAGTGGCGAAGCAGGCCGAGATTACCCTGGGCATCAAATACATTTTGCAGGTCAGGATACTGCGCCAGGTATTCCACCGCCGAGAACAGATTCGATCCTTTATCGCCCTTCGCGATGCCCACGCTGAGCCATGCGGCAGTCGCTTGATCTAGCGATTTAAGTCCTGCATGCCGGCTCATGTAATAAACCGGATCAAACACCCAGGGAGCGAGAGAAAAAATACCGATTCGGGGCGCGCCGCTCGGCGCCGGATTCGATCCCGTAAGCGCGAAGTCGTCGATGGCGGCGACGACTCCTGCGGGACCAAAGAGAAGCTCTTTGTCATGATTCAAGAACAGATAGTCTGGAGCGAAGAAACGCGGATGGGCATGCTGGTTCAGAGCTATGCCGTGCTCAATCCAAAAAGTCTCGGCGTCCACTGCGGAAAGTGATTGGACATCGGGATTCGTGGACGTGTAGAAAGAAAGATCGAAGACATTCGGCGTCAGTGCCAGAACTCCTTCGCGGCCCTCGCTGTGCCCCGTAGACACATAGTGCTCGATCGCGGCCGGATAATTCGTGGCGCCGAACGCCGCCCGCAGGTCCGCATAGAAAGCCAAATACTGCTTGCTCCAGAAAAGCGGGTGTGCTCTGAGTCCTTCGGCGGCGCCATGGTTGAGCCATTGGCTGGTTGCCTGCGCATCCGTCAGGTGTGCGAATGCAGGGTTTACTGATTTGAAGTACGAAACATCAAAAACCAGCGGGCTCAGGGCCGCATTAGCATCTACTGGCGATGCTGACAGATCCTGGGCTGCCAACAAAGCCCCACTGAACGCGCCTGCCAGCGCAAGATAAAAAGACGTGAGCGCAATGAATCTGACGATCTGATTCCGAAATATACGTACCACCCCAACCCTCCGGTTTGATAGCCGCCTTCTCGCTCGGCGACATGTTGATTGCATCGGTTGACATATCTACTTCGTTGCTATTCCGCGAATCGGCTTTGATCGACCGGGCGCACATTCGGCCCCCGGTTAGTTCACCATCAAGGTGTGCCTGGCCGGAGGCTGGTGTGAGTTCTTCCGAGTTAACGAGAGACCGAGTCGCGCAGCTTATAGACGGCAGCCATTTTCTTCCACGACTCCATAGAGAACAACTGCCACGGCACGAAATTATTCCTGCGAGACGCCAATATTTCTTCAAAAAAGTTTTGCCGGCCTCTGTGGCCGTGTTGTGCAGCGCGCTCTATGGGACACTCCAAAACGTGCGCCTCTTGAACCAGACGATTCTGTTGCCAACGTCCGTCATCGGCTGACCCTGGCCGTCGTCCTCCACGGAGTGAAGACCCGCCCGCTCGCTCACCGGCGCGTAGCCCAGAATCTTGCCGGTCCTGCGATCCAGCTTGACGACCCAGCCGGGAGATCCGGGAGGCTCATTCAGCGGTTGCATTCCCGTCCATAGCGTCCCATTCGCGCCCGGTAAGAAAGCATCCTATTGAAATCCCCAGCGACATCGTGAGTCATGGGATGCCCAGGGCGACTGGCAGGTTCTTGCTTTGAACCGGGCGGCCACTTGGTCGCGGATTCGGACGCAGATCCCTCACATCTTCGAAGTAGACACGTAGAATCTCAGCCACGCTCCAAGCCTGAGCAATACATCCACATGGGCGATGAGGAGCGTCGCCCTCAAAGATCTCCGAGATATGACCTAACCCGGCCTCTGCAAGATGAGACTCCAAGCCGGACAACCAGGCATGCGCTTGGCGCCTGGCCTCCTCGCTCCGTCCGTGCACCTTTATATAGGCAGTAATGAACGGCCCCAGCAACCACGCCCAAACCGCTCCCTGGTGGTACGCTCCATCGCGCTCCGCGGGGGCGCTAGTGTATCGTCCGTGGTATTGTGGGTCGCTCGGTGCGAGACTGCGGAGTCCGAAAGGGGTCAGCAGGTGTTCTTGAACTTTCTCCACCACGGTTCTGGCGCGGTCGCGTGCCAACATGCTGTGCGGCAAGCTCACCGCGAAGATCTGGTTGGGGCGGACAGATGAATCGGGCGGACCGCCATTTACCACGTCGTACAAGCAACCGAGCTTTTCGTTCCAAAAGAGTCGGTTGAAGCTCCATTGCGCAACCGCGGCCATGTGGCGATAACGTTTTCGCGCAGCGTCGTCCCCGAACCTGCTGGCCAAATCCTCCATAATGCAGAGCGCGTTGTACCAGAGAGCCTGGACTTCAACAGGCTTGCCCCGGCGTGGCGTTACCACCCAGTCGCCCACCTTGGCGTCCATCCACGTGAGTTGGACTCCCAGTTCGCCGGAAGCCAGCAACCCGCTGGGATCCACTTTGATTCCGTAGCGCGTCCCGCGAGCGTGCCAAGAGATGATGTCAGCAAACTTGGGATAGAGTTCATCGCGGACGAATTCCAAATCGCTCGTGTACGCAAGGTACGCGCGAGCCGCTTCGAAAAACCAGAGAGCGGCGTCGACCGTGTTGTATTCCGGTGTTTCGCCCGCGTCAGGAAAACGGTTCGGCAACATACCCTGGTCCACGTGCTTGGCGAAGGTGCGCAGGACACTACGCGCGACATCATACTTGCCGGTCGGTAGCGTGAGGCCCGGCAGGGCGATCATGGTGTCGCGACCCCAGTCGCCGAACCAGTGGTAACCGGCGATGACGGTTTTCTCGTCTTCACGCGAAACCAGGTATTGGTCTGCTGCACCAGCGAGGCTTTGGGCAAAGCTATCCTCAATGGGAGATGCCACCATCGCTTTTCGGCGACGCGTGATCTCCACCTGCCGATATTCGACTGCTTGGGCAGCGTCGCGTTCCCCGGTGGAGGCGATGATTGACGCCTGCCGGCGCGACCGCAGATCGAAACACAGCACAAAGGGATTGAAGAGATCTTCAGAAAAATCGAGCCCGCGTTCGCGCTCGGCGTCATATTCAAAGTTGCGATACCAGTCACCCGTTTTACATAACTCCATCGCGTTGTGGGCCAAGTGCAGGGTAGGCAACCCTTGGTAGGGAGTGACAGTTGCCAATCCAGAGCGTTCTTGCACCGCCGAGTTGATGCCTCCGTTTTCGTGGGTCGTGCCGTGATAGTCGCGGAATGCAATCAATGGGCGAATTTCCAGACGCAGGTTCTTCGGTACCTCCGGACGATTGTTCTTCCTCAGTTCATAATGAATCACCGCGCTGTTCTCGCCGTGAATCATGAACACGGACTTTTCCAGCTCGATGCCCTCTAGTTCGTACGTAAACACTGGAAACGGGTCGAGTCGAAACTGTTTGAGATAGTGGAATCCTTGCGGGTGAATAACCCCTGGATATCGGTTGGCCGACAGCTCGAAACCCCTCCCATCGATCCACAGCGTCTCTTCGAGCTTGGAGAGGAGGACCAAGCGGCCGACAGGCGGCTTGGTGGCGGCCACCAGAAGCCCGTGGTAGCGGCGGGAGTTCAAACCAACAATTGTTGACGAAGCAAAACCGCCTAGCCCATTGGTTTCCAGCCACTCCCGGCGAAGAGCTGCTTCCAGATCACTCCATGTCTCCCGTTCGAACTGAATCATAATTGGCCCTTACTTTCACCGGTGCTAACTGTGGAAATGCATCGGCGTTGGTGCCCATCTATGTGAGTACGGAAGCTTCGTCTCGCGTCCTACTGCCACTCGCTGGCACCGTGGCAACCGCTGTTTCGGGGTTCTTGCGTTCACGGAATTCGCCGCTCTGCTGCATTAGCTTGGTGACCACGCCCGTCCACCCGGTTTGATGACTGGCGCCCACGCCATACCCGGAGTCGCCGTGGAAGTACTCGTGAAAGAGAAGCAAGTCGCGCCAATGAGGATCCGTCTGAAACTTTTCCAAGTTGCCAAACACCGGCCGGTGGCCCTTTTCGTCGCGAAGAAAAATGTTTGTCATCCGGCGCGACAGTTCACCCGCCACGTCCCACAACGTCTTCATGTTTCCCGATCCAGTCGGGAACTCGACTTTGAACTCGTTACCTAGATAGTGGTGGAATTTCTGCAAGGACTCGACCAGGAGAAAATTCAACGGGAACCAGATCGGGCCTCGCCAGTTCGAATTGCCCCCGAACACTCCGGTCGTCGATTCGCCCGGTTCATAGTCCACTCGGTGCTCGGTTCCGTTGACGTGGAGTACGTAAGGATGTTCCCGATGGAATTTTGACAGCGAGCGGATCCCGCACGGTGATAGAAACTCGCCCTCGTCCAACATGTAGCTGAGAATGCGGCGAAGCTGATCTTCATTTGCGATGGACAACAACCGGCGTTCGCCCATCCCCGTGCTGCGCATGCAGGCGAAGCTTTCCGTGAGATCGGGGCGGTTATCGATAAACCATTCCAGACGTCGCTTGAAGTCGGGTAGCCGATCGAGCACTTCCGGCTCCAGAGTTTCCACTGCAAACAGCGGAATCAATCCCACCATGGAGCGGATCTTCATTGGAAATTGTGAGCCGTCCGGGAGCTTCAGCACATCGTAGAAGAAACCGTCTACTTCGTCCCAAAGTCCGATGCAGTTGCGGCCACGATGGCTCATGGCATGCGCAATGTAGATAAAATGCTCCCAAAACTTGCTGGCCACGTCTTCATAGCAGGGCTCTTCTTTGGCCAGTTCCATTGCGATAGCCAGCAGATTCAAGGTGTACATGGCCATCCAGCTGGTTCCATCGGACTGTTCGAGATAGCCGCCGGTAGGCAGGGGAGCGCTGCGATCGAACACCCCGATGTTGTCTAGTCCGAGAAATCCGCCCTGGAAGATATTCATGCCCTCGGCATCCTTGCGGTTCACCCACCAGGTGAAGTTCAACATCAGCTTGTGGAAGATGCGCTTCAGAAATTCGCGGTCGCCTCGGCCTGTGCGCTTCTTGTCAATCTTGTACACGCGCCACGCGGCCCATGCATGCACCGGCGGATTAACGTCCCCCAAAGCCCATTCATAGGCGGGTATCTGCCCGTTGGGGTGCATGTACCACTCGCGGAGCATCAGCGTGAGCTGCTCTTTGGCGAAGTCAGGGTCGACCAGGGCCAGCGGAATGCAGTGGAACGCCAGGTCCCAAGCCGCATACCACGGATACTCCCACTTGTCCGGCATGGAAATTACGTCAGCGTTGTACAAGTGAGTCCATTGATGATTGCGGCCTTTGCTTCGCCCCTCGGGCGGACGTGGGTTGTCCTCATCGCCTCTCAGCCAATCCTTGACGACGTAGTGATAGAACTGCTTGGACCAGAGCATTCCCGCAAAGCTCTGGCGCATGACGTTCTGAGCGTCTGCGGAAAGGTCCCGAGGAATCACCCTTGCGTAAAATTCATCGGCCTCGCGTCGCCGGAGCGTCAACGTTTTGTCGAAGGCGTCAAACGCGTTCTTTCCTTTGAAGTTCGAGTCGGCAAGGCGCATCCGTATTACAACCGTCTCACCTGAACCGAGTGACAATTTGTAATGGGCGGCTGCTTTCGTGCCGACAAGTTCGGGATTGACCGCTTCCTTGGCGCCCTGCACGACAGTGTCGTTGATGCCGTCTTTGACGAAGGGAGAACAATTCTCGGTTCCAAATAGCCTTCGAGCGTTCGTCTCGTTCTCGGTAAAGAGAAGTTCTGGAGAGCCTTCGCAATGCAGCCAGAGGTTATTGGACTGACTTTGGTTCACTGGAGAGACGTTCAGTTCAATGACGGGATTGGGAGCGGGCCGCGCTTCGTGCAGTTTCGGGCGTCGGGCACGATTTCCCCACGACCAAGTATTGCGGAACCAAATTGTGGGCAAAACTCGAAGATTAGCAGCTTCCGGGCCACGATTTGTAACCGTGATCTTGATTAGCATGTCCTCGACATCGGCCTTGGCATATTCCACGAACACGTCGAAGTAGCGATCTTCGTCGAATACACCCGTATCGAGTAGTTCGAACTCTGGTTGGCTCTTGTCTCGCTTTCGGTTTTCCTCCACCAGCTTCGCGTAAGGAAACTCCGCTTGCGGGTATTTGTAGAGATACTTCAGGTAGGAGTGTGAAGGCGTGCTGTCGAGATAGAAATAGTATTCCTTCACGTCCTCGCCGTGGTTGCCTTCGTTTCCAGTTAAACCGAAGATCCGTTCTTTCAGAATCGGATCACGCTCATTCCATAGCGCGAGGGCAAAGCAAATCATCTGTCGGCGATCGCTGATCCCGGCCAATCCGTCTTCGTTCCAGCGATAGGCGCGTGAACGCGCATGGTCGTGTGGCAAATATTCCCACGCGTTCCCGTGCCGGCTGTAGTCTTCACGCACGGTGCCCCACGCACGTTCGCTAAGATAGGGCCCCCACCGCTTCCAATGCTTTTTGCGCGTGCGAGATTCGGCGAGTCGAATTTCCTCTTTTGTCATGAAGGTCTTCGTATTTCAAATCAGGCTTAACTAAAAAGCAAACTCACCCGAAACCTGCAAATCGCCGTGCCCAGGGCCGAGTCCGGTATCGTTCACCGGGTCGTCGATGTTTGGATCGTCCTGTAGATATTGGGTTGGCAAATCGTGGACAAGGTCAGGGTGCCAGTCATTTCTTGACAATGCGGCGTGGACGTTGCTACTCACATCTCCTCCTACTTCTCTTCGATTTCGATCGCGTGGCCATCACCGGGCGTAACCGGCTCCGTGGATCGACAGCACCCGTCAGAAAGAAACTAGAAACTGGAAACTAAACTGGAATCTAGCCCCGTCGTCATATGCATAGCCAACGTCCCGTCATGCACCGACCCGAGAATCCACAAGTTGCCCGGTGATGGGGCAACTCCAGCCCACAACAGATCACAAGGAAATCCGCCCTTCGCTGGGCTAGGACTCGGCGCAATCGTCCAACTGATCCCGTCCCAGTGCAAGAGCAGGGTCATCTGGTGCCCCGATCCGTCGGCTGGGAAGTAGGAGCCAAACGCCCAGATGTCATTTGCCGAAGTCGCCGTCAATCCAAGCAAACGGTTCGACTGATTCGCGCTATTCGGCCCAACATTCGGACTCGGTACCACCGTCCAGCTCGTACCGTCAAAGTGCTCGATCAACGTCAGAGTGGCAGCCTGCTCGGGAAGCGCAACTGGGGTGGAAAAGCCTACCGCCCACACATCGTTTGGCGCGAGCGCCAGCACGGCGTTCAACTTGTTTGTGCCCTCGCCTACGTTGGGAGTTGCCACACTCTTCCAGTTCGCACCATCCCAGTGCATGGCTGCGGTTTCGATGTTGTTCGAACCGTTGAATCCTACTGCCCAAGCATCATTCGTGGCGTCGGCGGATGCGCCAAACAAAAACTCATGGTTCGATTCCACAGTTGTCGCTGTCCATGACGTGCCGTTCCAGTGCTCGAAAAGCGGCGAGACCAGCCCCGTGCCGCGGTTCATCAGGCTGCCGATTGCCCAAACGTCATGCGCGGAGCTAGCGGTCATGGCGAAAACATCCGCTTGGTCTTTCTTGCCGAACTTGGGGCCCGGAAACAAGCTCCACCTGGTTCCATTCCACTGCTCGATCACTTGCCCCGGATGCGCGCCGTCCGTCACATTTCCCGCCGCCCAGGCCAAAGTCGGAGAAATAGCAACCACCCCCTGCAGGAAGCTGTTGTTGTCTCCTTTGATCATCGGAGCAGGAAACGCCGTCCACGTGGTGCCATCAAAGTGGATCGTGGACTGCCCTACCGCCCAAATGTCGTTTGGAGAAGACGCCGAAGCCGCAAAGAGTTCGCTGTTGGGGTTCTCGTTCGGGGTTCGGACCACCTCAAAAGTCGAGCCTGTCGCCGTTTGTCCTTGTGCAGGCGAGTCTTGAAACAAGGCAACACTCAACCCGAAAAACGTTATCGCGCTAAGCGTAAGTCTCACGATTACACCTCGATGGTGCTGACTTAAGAATGTGTCGGATTTTTCCCCTTCACAGGTTGATAACTAAACGCCGGTCGCTCTTATTCCATGCTCAGCATTACCTTTTCGAACGAACCCTCAGCACGAGTACAGGGTTCAGCCTCCCACAGTCGCACTGGTGCATTGAAAAATTCTGTAGGACGTTGGGATTTCGAGCGGAGAACCGAACTAAGCCGACAGGACAACCGTTCCTTCAGCCCGGCTCACACAAGGCAGTACATATCCAGCATTTTTTTGCTCAGCCGTCAGCCCAGTTTCCACGGCCATCTGAACGGTGCCGCTCAGAACCCGCGTAACACACGTACCACATTGGCCCTGGCGGCAGCCAAACGGAATCTGGACGCCGTTTCGCTCTGCCACATCTAGCAGCGTGCCTCCGGAGGAAGCCTGGCAGACCTTTTCCGAGTGAAGAAACACGACAGTCTCGACTGTACCGTCACCCAGTGGACGAGACTCTGTGGACGGTTTGCTCTCCCCGAAACTTTCCTGAAGGATCCGGTCCTGCTTTACGCCGAGTTTCGACAGAATCTGGCGCGCGTTGTTCATGAATCCCTGGGGACCACAGAGAAAGAAAGTGGGTGAAGCGAGATCAATCAGGTACTGGGAGACAAATTCCTCGCTAAGACGGCCGCTGTGACCCTTCCAGGTGGCGTCTGCCCGTGACAGGCACACCTCGTAATTGAAGTTGGGTAGAGATCTTTCAAGTCTGACGAGTTCGTCTTGGAAAATGATGTCGGCAGCCGTGCGCACGCAATACAGGAGCATGAGCGGAGTCGACAGTTTAAGGTCGTCGATATGACGCAGCATCGACATCATGGGTGTGATGCCACTTCCTGCCGCGATGAGCACTATGCTTTTGTGGCATGTCTCGTCAAAATAAAATTGGCCATACGGCCCGCGTGCTTCCACTGTGAGGCCGGGCTTGGCGAGGTCATTGAGAAAAACAGATACAAGTCCATTTTCCATCCGCTTAGGCGTGATCTCCACATAGGTCTCATGGATCGGCGACGAGGAAATAGTGTAGGACCGCGACACTCGTTGGCCATCGATCGTCCACTGGAACGTCAGGAATTGCCCTGGCTTAGCACGAAACCGCCGTTCCCTGGGGACCTCAAAACGCAGCGTCTTCGTATCGTGCGTTTGCCGCTCGGTCTGTGACAGCAGAAGATGCATTGGGCTCTTCGCCTTCTCGTGATTGGTTAGTGGTGTCAGCTCCGCCGAAATCCCCGGGATGCCCGAGGACTCTACGGAAGCATGTGGCTGCTTCCTCTTCTTGAACACCAAGGCGCACTGGGCAAGACACAATGCAACAACCGCACCAGTCGCGAGCTTTAGCCCCAGGCCTCCGGGGCTCGCCGAACGAAGAAGTTCTGACAGCGTGGGGATGGCCACAAGCACAAACGAAATCACGAACACGGTTATTCCTAATGCTTTCAGCGACGAATGGCTCTGCCGGTAGCGGCGTGCGATCAATATCTTCAGGAAGAGCAAAGGCACGAGGACGAGCACAAGCACAATATGCACAACCAGGTGCGTAGGCAGGTGACCGGTTATTCCCACACTTACAAGCCTCTGACTCATGCTGTAGGCCATGATGCAGAGCAGAATCACAAACGAATAACCACCCACCTTGTGAAGAGCGATCAGCCGGGCTCTCGTCGTTCCGTTGCGCGCGGGCTGGGAAGCTTCCAGCATCACCACCACGTTGGCGGCGGCCAGTGAGACAAAGGCAACGCCGGCCACAATCGTGGAAATGTTTAACATAAGCGTCCGTCCCTCTGTGCCGCAGTGGCGATGTTCTCTCTAGCCCGTGTGTTCTTTGATGTTGGCGGGCATTCGTACTCTGTTGGTATGAACAGCTTCCGACCACGATTTATTCCGGAACTCGCGACGGCGTTCAACACCAACGATGTACAAAAGGCCGCCCCAGTGATCAGGACGGCCTTTCGTTTCTTTCAACTTTTTCTGCTTAGCTTCCACTGCTGACGGCTCGCAGGGCCGCAACAATCGAGCCAACGATACAAGAACCGATCAGCAAGGTCAGAGCGCTCAACAATAGACCGCCCAGCAATTCAACAACACTTTGCAGCATTCGCAGATCCCTCCGTCTCGATCGACCTCCAAATTGAGTTGCGGCAACTACATACTCCCTAAGTCCTGCTCAAACACCAGCGACTGTCTTAGGTGACGGAAGTCGATCTCTTTGAGCGTTGACGTGCCCGCGCCTGCTGGCTCGATCACGATTGCGTTCTGTTTGACTCGATCGTCATTCGTCTTCAAAGTCCCTGGCGCCGTGGCCACAGTCTTCCCGTTCTGCAGGAAACTCACCTGTACCTCAGGGCCGGTCCCTTCCCACTCCACTTTGTAGTTGCCAGGTTTCAGTTCAGTACCGCCGATTTGGACGGCATCAGAAATCTCGACCGAATGAGCGTTCTTGCTTGCGGCGTAGGCGCTTCCGCCAAACCCGAGCAGGCAAGTCAGACTAAGTACAGCCGCAAAATAGAATGTCTTCATCATTTGTGCTTATTACAATATTTTGAGTGTCACTATTGATAACGTTGCTCGCGCGGTTTTTATTCCCGAGGAGTTTCTTGAGCCATGAAAATGCGGAAGGGACAGTGTGCGTCCAATTTATTTTTGATTGTGAAATCCCCACAATCGGTGAGGCAAAAGGTAAGTGAAGCCCACAAACCCTTCCCACTGCGTCGAGGTAGAGGTGAGGCCATGATCGACTCCGGCATCCAGTACAAGATTTTTCCTCACCGGATATGAGAGGGCCCACAAATTCCCGACGGCATTTCTGCTGCTGAGTGGCTGCGTGAAGTGCCAGAGTTCGCCCGCGACCGTCAGCCGTCCCAGTCGGTGCGAAATCGAGAGCGTCTGGCCGAATTGTCCTCGGCGTATTAGGCCTTTTGTCTGTTCGGAAAAAATGCCGTTGATGTCGAAGTGGAAACCTGCGAGGTCGTCACTTACCAGGATCAATGCGCTATTCCTGAACGTACCGATGTCGATTTCCGGCGCGGGACTCGCATAGAGACGACGAATGTAGCTGAGGCTTACGGTAGGCTTGTGCCCCTCTCCGGGCAATACGACTGCCTGAAATCCGGCGAACACCTCGCCCGGACGACTGCCTGAAAGAGCATCGCCGGCAGCACCACTTGCTTGAGCGAGTGGCGCCGATAGGGCCAGCAACTGAAGGCGGGATGCTACCGTGAGCTTGGTGACCTGGTTAATGTCAAATAGCGTCTTGAACTCAGGTGAGGTCTCGGCATAAAGTCCGCCGTTTTCAAATTGCAGGTAGCCCACCGGGGTCAACGTCGCCGGAGTTGAAACCGTCGGACGACCGGGATTCGCCTCCGGTGTTTCCGCGATAGACGACTGCGCTCCAATCCGGGCGACAAATAGAAGTGCAGCCGCCAACCCAAAGCCGCAGCGAAGCAGGCCTCTCAAAATGGCTCCAGAAAGAAGTGAGATCGCACTAGAAGCATTTCTTTTGCGATTCCGTTCCGGGCTACGCGCGTGGAGGAAGGAATAGCGGCGAGTAAGAGAGATCTGATAACCGTCGCACAGCTAAATGGAGTGAGCCCTTACTCACTTCACCGCGACTTGGCCGGTCATTTTCGGAGGGACCGAGCAGCAGTAGGGATGCGTTCCCGCCTTGGTAAACGTGTAAGAGAACTCTTCGATGAGGCGTGTCACTCCTCCACGACCAGTGTGCCTTTCATGCCTCTATGGCCTATGCCACAGACACTCGAGCAGCGAAATTGAAAAGTGCCAGCCTTGTCAGCGGTGAATTCGACGACAACCGTCGTTCCCTTAGGAATTTTCTGGTTGATGTCAAAGTCGTCTAGCTTGAATCCGTGATCGTGGTCCGCGGCGGTCATGACTAGCTTGACCCGCTCGCCTTTCCTGACGCGCAGCGAGCCGGGGTTAAATTCATACTTCTTGAGCGTCACCTGAATTTCATGTACCGCTTGCGCCCCCGTCCCCGCATCTTTCGCCACTTGCGCAACTGTCTTTGCCGATGCTGCGGATAAGATCGTGAGCCCTATTAGCACAATCTTCAGTCTGTTCACGTTGAATTCCTTCGCTTGAAAATCGGGTTGCCGTTCACTAGTGATAACCGGAGTGTTGATCTTTTATTCCATACCGCTCGGGAGTGCGGATCATCAGGTTCGCTTTTGTTGGGGGAATTATGAGGTTATCGAGGCCGATCGGAATTCCTTCGGAGGCAGGCAACGCCCGTTCGCAGCGAATAGCCGCTCCGATAGCCCTCAATTTTGAAAGAATTGCGGCCATCTGAGGAATATCGGGAATATTTTCTTCGGTCCCGAGTTCTTAGTAACAGTGGTAGAACGTGGAGGGAAGCCCCATGCTGGACAACTGGGATGAGCGCGATGAGGTGGTTGCGGCGGCGTCGATTTGCCCAATCCCCGACTGCAGTGCATTAGTGGTTGCCTACAGGCCACCCGTCCGCGCGGAACGCGACAATGCCAGACCCTGGTGTGAGTTCTCGTGCCCGCGTTGCGGAACCGACTTCACTGTCCCTGAAGATGAACTGATTTTTCAGTCAGTGCCCAAGGAATGGCTATTGGCGAGAGTCCAAGCCGCATAGTCGGGCAGCGTCAAGGATCGACTCGCGAACTGACTTCCGCGCCCCTGGCTACGGGGCATGGCTAACTCTTCGAAGCCTGCAGAGGGTTGATCGTCCTGCGAGGACGAAGCCACAAATCGGACCACCCCTTGTGAGCCAAATCCAATACTCGTCATTTGCCTTCTCACGAATCAGTTCGAACCCCTGGCCCGGCTAGGCTGATTTCTTTGTCTGCGAGCGAAACTCGATGACCTTTCCGCACTGCAGCCGAGGAGCCCACTTCAACGGTTTCCGGAAGTTCTTCGGTACGTAAAACTCAATCACCTTTGCCATCGCGATCTCCTTGATCCTGTGATCTCTGCCCAATCTGACGCGCCTGTCGTCCCGCGTCAATTCACCGAAGCTTTTCCCTCCATAACCGGTTCGCTGCTCGTCAAACAATTGATGGCGAATGAGTTAGCTCTGCGGATATCCTTGCCGGGGTCTGACACTCTGTCTGTGAGAAGTGCTAGACTTCCGTGCGCAGCCCAAGTGCACTAATGAAATCCCCGCCGCCCAGCTCCGTCGTGCGATTCGGAAACTATGAGGTGTCTTTCCAGTCTGGAGAGGTACGAAAAGCGGGTCTGAGAATCAGGGTGCAGCAGCAGCCGATGAAACTGCTGGAGATATTGCTGGAGCATCCGGCGGAAGTCGTCACCCGGGAGGAATTGCGCAGCCGAGTCTGGCCGAACGAAAGTTTTGGTGATTTCGATCAGGCTCTCAATATCGCAATCGGGAAGCTACGCAGTGCCTTGGAGGACTCGGCTGAGAATCCGCGATTCATCGAGACTCTTCCAAAACGTGGCTATCGTTTTATTGCCGACGTGTCGATCGTCGATGCAGACGCCCGTCCAAAAAGGCGCGAATCTGTAGCTGGAGATCTGTCTGGGTCACAAGAAAAGGAGACAGACCCTGGGCATAAGATTCAAGGTGCTGGGTTGGCGGTTGCGCCCAAACACCGGCTGTGGGTGACGCGTGGTGTAATCGGCGCCTTGGCGCTCATTCTGAGTTTGTCGATTCTCTCCGTCTGGCTATTTCGTTCGGGGGGACCGGCTCCCACGGGCATCCGATCCATCGCAGTGCTTCCGCTGGAAAACCTTTCTGGCGACGCTTCCCAGAATTACTTCGCCGACGGCATGACCGATGAATTGATCACCGACTTGGCACAGATCAGTGCTTTACGGGTAATCTCCCGCACCTCCGTAATGGTCTACAAAGGAGCGCGCAAGCCTCTACCGCAGATCGCTCGTGAGCTGAACGTGGACGCCGTGGTGGAAGGCACTGTGCTCCACTCCGGCGACCAGGTCCGCATCACGGCGCAGTTGATCGAGGCCTCTACCGACAAACACTTATGGTCCCAGAGTTATGAGGGTCAGTTGCGGGATACTTTGGCGCTCCAGAACCGGGTGGCTAGTGCCATTGCAGATCAAATTCGGATCAACTTGACTCCGCGGGAGCAGGCTGCGCTAGGAAGCGCAAAGGCCGTTAATCCGGAAGCCTACCAGTCCTATCTCAAGGGGCGCTACTTCTGGAACAAACGAACGGCGGATGGCTTGAAAGCCGCCCTGGCCTATTTCAACCAGGCAATCGATGAGGACCCACAATACGCCCAAGCTTACTCTGGCTTAGCCGACACTTACGCACTGTTGGGAGATTGGCAGTATGGGGCGATGAGCTTCAAGGAGGCGCTCCCTAAAGCGAAAGCCGCAGCCATCAAAGCTCTGGAACTGGACAGTTCGCTGAGTGAAGCCCACACCTCACTGGGATACAGCTTGCGCGCCTTCGACTGGGATTTCGACTCCGCCGGGAAGGAATTTCAGCGAGCCATTGAACTAAACCCAGGCTATGCCACCGCTCACCACTGGAATGCTATGAATTTGGCGCTATTGGGTCGGCCCCAAGAGGCTCTCGTAGAAATGAGAAAAGCGGAAAATCTGGATCCGCTCTCCCTGATCATTAACGCTGATTTGGCGGAGTTTCTTCTCCTTACGCATTCTTACGACGAATCGGTGGAACAGGGCCGCAAGCTCATCGAAATGGATTCTACTTTTGCCATCGGACATAAACAGCTTGGCGATGCCTACCTGCTCAAACAGATGGACAAGGAAGCCGTTGCGGAACTTCAAGTGGCGGTCCGGTTGTCCGGGGACAGCCCGATATGCGTCGCTGATCTCGCCCGTGCCTACGTGGCATCCGGCCAAAAAAACGAAGCGATGAAGCTGCTGAGCGACCTTAAGAAAGGCTCAAACCCTAGTTTTACAAATGCTCCACACATCGCCATGATCTACGCGTCCATGGGGGATAACGACCAAGCCATGCATTGGCTCGAAAAAGCGTACCAAGAACGATTCAATCCGAGCATTCTACTGCGCTCTGGATTCGATCCTCTCCGCTCGGACCCGCGCTTTGAAGAGCTTATGCGCCGTATTGGCTTGACCGGCTCGCTAGGCTCCTATTTTCAAGGGATTAGAAAATCTGGCGGAGAGAGTGGGATTCGATAATCGTGAACATTGCTATCTCTCGTCATTTGAGGAACATCGACCGTAAACCATTCTAATGACAACCGTTATTCCACATTACATCCTTTCATTTTTGTTGCATTTGTTGCTCCTGAATCCTCAGTTTTCCTATTTTTAGGTATCACTGGTATCACAGACTAGAGGCCAGCAAGCATGTTTTTTAGACACATCAGGAACACGACCAGCGAACTCGTGAAATACGAGGATGCAAAACACGGGAATTCATGAAGGTGCTCGTAGGCGGCCCGGGTTAACGCCGTGAAAGAGGCGCTGACATGTTGTATCACGTTGTAATCACAAGGCACCGGTCGCACCGTAATGCCCTGTAAATAGCCGCAGGGAATACAAAGGAACAGGCGCTGTGTGTATCGTCTGTGTATCGCGAGTTTTGACTCAAAACTCGCGAACAAGGTGATCTGCGATGTGAGCGAATCCCACGCGAGAGGAACCCGTCCGACTATCTGGCTTCATAGATGCCTAGTAAGAAATTATGATGGACTAAGGATCCTCTTACGCGACTAGCAGGATTTTCCCCGCGGCACCCTTTTCCGCTGCTGCGTGCGCCATGTTCGCGTCTTTCAGTGCGAAACGCTGGCCAAGCGGGATCGACAGCCTCCCTGACCTCACTGCTTCAGCCATGTGCGCTAGCACCCGCGGGTCCGCCTTCACTTGCATCGTTTTGACTGAAATGGAAGGATACTCAGCCGCGTTGGTCGGCGCGCTTAGCACCGATGCGAAAACTCCTCCCTGCTTGAGCTTGCCTATCAACTTTGTTGCTGTCGGCC
>Ga0210405_10000087_pt1 | contig 123753 bp, 103 predicted proteins | sample IncBWH11MmetaG_FD_155492 | JGI IMG/M metagenome (GOLD analysis project Ga0210405, IMG submission 155492) | Forest soil microbial communities from Barre Woods Harvard Forest LTER site, Petersham, Massachusetts, United States - Inc-BW-H-11-M | ecosystem: Environmental > Terrestrial > Soil >... | reverse complement strand
CGAGGCAGCCTGGCCTACGCACAGCGTCATAACGTCGTTCTTCACGTACTGCATGGTGTCATAGATCGCCATGCCCGCCGTGATCGACCCGCCCGGAGAGTTCACATAAAGCTGAATGTCTTTCTCCGGATCTTCCTGCGCCAGAAACAGCATCTGCGCAATCACCAGATTGGCGATGTTGTCGTCAATCGGCGTGCCTATGAAAATAATGTTATCGCGAAGCAGCCGGGAATAAATGTCGTAGGCGCGTTCGCCCCGCCCGGTCTGCTCGATCACCATCGGTACCAGCATCATTTGCGGATCTTTTGGCTTCATGGTTTAACCTGACTTGTTTAACCGGACTTGTTCAACCCGACTTGTTTAACCGGAACTGCCACACTCCGCCCCGCAATCTCAACTGCGTTCTCGGGGAGGGTCGAAAGTGGTCCGCGCGGTTTTTCAATTTACGCGGACTGGTGATACAGAAAATCGAGGGTCTTTTCACTGCGGATTCTAATCCGGATTCTATCGAGGCCCCCATCCTCTGTCAAACGTGCTCGCACTGCTTCGGATGTTTGTTTTGACTGTTTGGCAAGCGCTTCCAATTCCCGGTTCACTTCCTCGTCGCTGACCGCGATTTTTTCGAGATCCGCGATGCGTTCCAGCAATAAAGAAGACTTCACATCCTGCACCGCCTGCTCGCGCTGGCCGGCACGGAGCCGCGGCAGGTCCATCTTCTTCAAGTCTTCCATTTTCATGCCTTGCGCCGCTAGAGCCCTAAGACCACGTTCCAGTCGCAGATCAATTTGGCGGTCGACCAAAGACTCCGGCACCTCAAAATCATTGCGCTTCACCAATTCGGCCACCAGCTTGTCTTTGGCTTCGCGCGCGGCCGTGTGGCGCCTCTCGGCTTCCATGTTCTCGCGGATCTGCTTGCGAACCTGGTCGAGGCTGGTGAATTCACCCAACTCCTTGGCGAAGTCATCGTTCAGTTCGGGCAGGCTCTTCTGCTTGATGCCGTTGACCTTCACCGTATAGACAAAAGTCTTGCCCGCCAAACGCTTGTCGGAAATGTCTTCGGTATAGCTCACGTCAAACGTGCGCTCGTCACCGGCGGAAGCGCCCGTGAGGTTCTGAGAAAACTCCGGCACAGTGTTCTTGCCGCCAATTTCGATCAGCACGTCGTCCATGTGGACGGGATTCGCTTTGGCCTCCGCGATGTCCTTGCCATCTTTGGGCTTGCCGTCCATCGACGCCTGGGCAAAGTCGCCCTCGGCAAGCGCGCGTCCTTCCACGGTGGTGTAGGTCGCATGCTGCTCGCGCAAGCTGGTGAGCGCCTGCTCGACTTCCTCGTCGGTGACGGCAATCTCCGGCTTGTCGGCACGCAGATCTTTGTAGCCCTCGACCTGAATCTCCGGTAGTACTTCAAACGAGGCCTTGAAGGTGAGCGGCTCCCCGTCATGCATGTGCAGATCGGTGACGCGCGGCTGCGAAACCGGAATCAGCCCCTGCTTCTCAGCTTCTCTGCGGAAATATTTCGGGATCAGCGCCTCCGCCACATCATTCTTCAGGCCTTCGCCGAAGCGCTGCTTGATGATGGAAGCCGGCACATGCCCAGCGCGAAACCCCGGCAGCCGCGCACTCTTCTGATAGCGCTGAATCTGCACCTCAGTCTCGCGGGCAACTTCCGCGGCAGGGATCTCGACGGAGATCTCGCGCTTAATGTCTTTCTTGGTAGCTTCTGTTTTGGCCGCGTCAGTAGTCTCTGTGGGGCTCACGTTTGCCTTTCACTCGCCGCCGAATCCAGAGGCTCTACACGAGCAAACGGAACCAGCCTGAATTCATACGGCGTTAACTTGAGTGTAAAGACAGAGGGAGAGCACCGTCAAACGGCGGGAGGCACGAAGGGAAGGCTAAACCTCCACACCGGCGGCCCCGCAGCGCAGAGACCGGAAGAGATGTAAGGGCGATCAACGCGCAGTGTAGAGTTTCCCTCGACTCGGAGCACAAATAAACCACATTCATACCATGCTTGCATTGCGTGCATAATATGCGGTACCATTTAAGCGACATCAGTTACTTGGAGCGTGCATATGCAATCACCAACCAGCGAGGACATCGGCAGGACGTTAGCAGGGCTTCGCGCCGAAGCAAAGGTTAACCAAACGGATGTGGCAGGGAAAATGGGGGTTGATCAAAGCCGTGTTTCTCGCATCGAGAGCGGCGAGGCACAACCGACATCTGCTGAGGTCAAGAGTTTCTTGGCTTCGCTAGGGACAGCTGAGGCCTCGGCACACCTCGCTTATCTCCAGAAGAGTTGGCAGATAGTTGATCGTCCTCCCATCACTAACCCTGACCTCGACGCGATATGGCGAGCCGAAAAGAACTTGCAGAAGTTGGAGGCATTCGAGGCAGAGCGCAACCCTCCAGCGGCCGTCCGCGGAGAATTGCAGATGCACCGCGAATCCCTACTAGATGCAGCGAAGTATCTCGCGCGAACAGATCACGACATCGCGTTTGTCGGACAGGCGGGCGTCGGCAAGACAACGGCGGTCAGCCTCGTCTCTGATCTGGTGCTCAACGATTCGGCACTGGCTTTGGACAAACGGCTCCTTCTAGAAACGGGAAAGGGACGAATTACTCTTTGTGAGATCCGCGTCAGGACCGGACAAGGATGGGGCCTCCAAATCGAATCAACGCCCGAAGCGGAGATTTATCGCCTTGTAACTGAAGTCTGTGCCAACAGCTATGGTGAAAGGCAGGCAGAAAACGCCGAGGAGAAGGGGCTCCCCAGAGAACTCGATCGAGCCTTGCGTAATATGGCTGGCCTCCCACGGACGGTTAAGAAAATCGAAAGCAAATCGGTCATTCACGATCCGTTGATCGAGCTCCGTGCGAATTTCAAGTCACCCGACGAGCTTGCGTCAGAATTCGCTTCCAGATTGAAACTATGGAGAAGAACAACCCGAGAATTCTGGTGCCCAAAGAACGAGAAGGACGAACGGAGGTGGCTCCGGGACACTTTTGCTAAGCTGAACAAGGGCCAATTGGACGATGCCTCCTTGCCTGCAAGAATTGACGTTCTGGTCCCACACGGGGCACTGAACCAGACCATCCTTGACCTAACTCTTATCGACACTCGCGGCGTGGATGAGACAGTGGTGCGTCCCGACCTTCGTGCGCGCATCACAGACGCCCGAACCCTCACGGTTCTTTGCTCAGAATTCAAAGCAGCGCCAGATGGGACTGCCAAACAGGTTCTGAAGGGCCTGCTCGACTCCGGAGGAGATCGTGCAGTAGGGGAACGCGTAGCCGTACTGGTGCTGCCGCATCCCGGGGATGCTCAAGGCGTAACCGATGATAGTGGGCAGACGGTGGAGTCAGACTCGGATGGATACGAACTAAAGCGTGACCAAGTTACCGCAACATTGAAATCCCTGGGCGCAGCAAATGTCAGCGTCCTCATGTTCAACGCCCTTGCTGATACCCCAGGGGCCCTCGCTGGGCAGTTCGTCGACCTCGTCCGGGGGATGCGTACTCGCTACGTTGAGCGGATTGACATGCTGGCTAAGGCTGTTGCGCACCTGTTCAAGAATTACGAACAGCACGCAGCTGAACTCGTTCGGGCTGAAGTCAACAAGAGACTTCGGACATTCCTGAAACGACATGAATCGCTTCCACAGCCTCGGCAGCAAGCTCACGATTTCCTCCTTTCCCAACTTGTAACAGTCCATGCAAGCAGCGTGTGGGCTACAACCCGGAGGCAAGGTGCATGGTACAACCTTGATATGTATCACTGCCTGGGATTCGGCACAGCCACGGAAGCGAAACGCCGCTCAATGCAATTCTTTGAAGGACTTGAAGCGATAGTCACGAATATGCTGGACGCCGCTGACTTAGCTGTGGCTCACCCATTCCTTGACGAGGTACTTGTAAAGCTCGGAGAATGGAAGGAAGCTTTTTTGGAATCCGTTCACCAGGCGGGAGCGGAAGCGTTCCGCCCAGCGCTCCAAGCGGAGACCGCGTTGTGGGCCAACGCGGAATCGGTGTGGGGACAGGGCGGCGGATATCGTACGGATGTCGCAGGCCTGTTTAAGAGATGGTTTCTTTCTGCAGATCACGAAGGCCTGCACAAGGCTTTGGAGAAACGGGTCAAAGCAGCGTGGAAATCCGAAGTTATTGAGCGGCTGCAAGCGGTCTGCACGGATGACACTAAGGGAAAGCAAATCGAACGGATGATAGCCCCCGAGCCGCAGTTGCGATCGGGCCGCAGTTCGGCCCTTGTGCAATAAGCGGGCGAGGGGCTGGCCCACGCTTGCGCTACCACGACCCAGACTGCCCCATCCGTCGCGGTTTTCGACGGATGGGTACTACGAACGCAGGCACAACGAGCCGTTTGCGATGCAGCAGCACGGAAGCCGGGTGGGGGCTGCCCACCTCGGCGAGTCTCCACGGGCTCACTTATTTCAAGCCCAGTTGGCCATTATACTGTTGGGTAATCCCGTAGCACTCACAGGCAGAGTCTTCAAGTTTATTGCGGTTCACGATCTTCACAGCGCCACGGGTGTACTCGATGAGCTTATCTTTCTGCAAAACACCAGCTGCCTGGCTCACGCTAGGCCTATCTGTCCCCAGCATCGTTGCGAGAAAATCATGAGTGATGGGCAGCGACTCTGAATCCACTCTGTCCTGAGTCATTAGCAACCACCGCGCGAGGCGCTGCTTAATATCGTGCAGCCGATTACACGCGGCTGTCTGTGCAACCTGCATTCCCTGAACTACTGCATAGCGGCTCAACAACGATTGCAAGTGTGGAGTGGATTCCAGAGTGCTTTGCAAAACCTCGACTTCTACCCGAAACCCATCCCCCGAGATTTGTACCACCGCTTGTAGCGGGCTCATGCTCAAGCGAACTGCCGCCGGTGTTCCTGTAAAGCCCTCATTGCCAACTATTCCGGCTTCGGCGGTCCTTCCATCTTTCATTACGACTACAAGAGAAATCAAACCTCGATTCGGGAAATAAGCAAATTCCAGCTTTCCACCCCCCTCGTGTAGGACCAGGTGGTTTGGCAGGCCGACGTATTCGAGATGAGGACGAAGTGAACTGTAGTCGCTATCGGAGATCGATAGAAGGATTATGTTGCTGACTGGTTTCCCTTCGGTATTCGTCCGCTCGCCAGACTGCACGACTTGGAGGCCTTTGCTTTCCACGAACCATCCTTAAGAACTAAAATCACACCCAAAAAACTCGCCAGATCAGAGGAACCATGCTTCTTCGCGTTCTAATGTGGGTGGTGCTGTGTTGCCGCTAATCGCCGGGAAAAGACCTCGGCTCATTCACCCCCTGGGATCTCGCTGTCAGCCGAGACTTCCCTCTGCGCTCATCCTCTAGCGCGCAGCAAAGCTTCTCAACCAGGATCGTCAGCTTCGCCGGGTCCATTTCTTTGCTGGCCTGTTCTGCAATCGACAGCCAATCTCCATCTCCAAGGTGCGGGGTCATATCGAACTCCTTTTTCATCACTCAGCAAAGTTACCTTGGATTTAAAACCGGGTCTGAGCAATAGCGCACATTCAAACAAAGGCGACGTAGGGCAGAAAGCGCTGCGGGTGCGCCCGAGCAGAAATCTTCCATTTATGTAGGATGCCCGACAGACTTCTTAAAATTGGCGCATGTAGACTCCGCCTGTCCCTTCGTACATTTTCCGCCATGCCAGACCGGTTGACGGTTTTCTGCCGCAATCAAGCAGTACGCCGCTGCGAAAGGAGAACGTCCCTGGCGGCAAGCGGGTACCAGGGCATTCAGTCAAACAACGCTAGGGCGCAGCGACATTGGAAGCCATGAACCGGAAGCTGGTATGGATTGAACAACAGCGGTTTCGGGGTTTTGGTTGCTCTGCATGTGGCTGGCGGTTCAACTCTTCTGGTCCAGCCAGCGGCAAATCTTTCGATGAAATGATGCGCAACTTCGAACTGCAGCGCGACCAAGAGTTTACATCCCACGCTTGCACCGATCACCCCAATCGCCAAGAACCCAAACTCTGAATTGTTCAGACCGAACGATTCGAATCCAGATACATAGAATTTGCGCCTAGAGTTCGTGAGGAAAGTGGCCGACGCACTGAGATACCAAAAAGAAAGCGAGAATCGCCGGGGAAAACTTGGGGACATAGTAGACAATCGCAAATCCGACGTTCAGCAGTCCCTTCTTTCCCCGGCTGAACCTGGTCCAACGCATCTATCTTTTTCCTATCTTTTTCCACCCGGGGGATCCGTGCCGTCTTCTCCGTCGTCGTTGCTTCGCTTCGGCGCTCTTGTGTCTTTCCCGAACTCGCATTGTTGCGCACTGTTGCCGGGCTATGGACGTCGGGAAAATCCAGATACCTTGGGAGAAACCTATCCCGGGTTATACGGCTCGAGACAAGGCCCTCTAGGTCGCAGAGAGATCACAACGACCGCTTGGAAACGGAGATAGCAGTTAGCAACTCGTCGTTCGCTCCTTCTTTGTCCAGGCGCTGTCTTACATTGGCGGTCAACGTAAAGTCCACCTTAAATTTGCCGACCAGAGCTGCGAGTCGTTTGCATGTAATTCCACCCTGAAGTCCTTTTTCCACATCAGCCAGCGAGAACGCGTTTGGTTTCCCTGTGGCCGCCTTGACCGTGGGCTGGGGTTCGCGCCAATTCGCTTCCTGCTGGGATATCACACCCTCAGCGAGCATCTGCGAAAGATTGGTTTGGGCTGATTTGTTTTGTTGCCGTGCCGCTTTTCGAAACCAGAGCGCCGCTTCGTGCGGATTCTGGGCGACGCTTTGTTCCCCTTTTTGATACATGACCGCCAAAGCGAATTCCGCCCCGGCATGGCCCTGGCTGGCGGACTTCCGTAACCATTCCAAGCCTTGCTTCGAGTTTTTCGCCACGCCCGCTCCGGTGTAGTAGGCCTTGGCTAATTCGTATTGCGCTTCTGCATTGCCGGCTTCGGCTCTCCGCTGGATGCTGCCGATATCCTGCGCTCGCACCGGTACCGACCCGAGAAGCCCACCGGCGACGATGGTGCCTGCCAGAGCTAGGCGAACCACATAAAAACGAAGATTCATTCTCGAAACCGTTCCCGTTAAGGTTATGCAGCGAGCATTAATCGTACCGTCGCCAGAGCCTCACGACCAGTTTCATCTAAAGCAAAAACTGCCTCGGTCAACCGGGAAGTGCGGGCGTGGGGGCTCATTGGAAGCCGATACTAAGTCTGCTTAACGGTCGAAGTCAATCGGGAGCCTTACCGCTGTTGGCTCAGTCCGAAGCTCTTCCAACACATGCGAGTTGGCAACAATTGCCCGGTGCAGGAAGATACCTCCGCATCAGGATTCCGTGCTACTCTACGCGTTTCCAGGGTATTCGCCGCGTCGTTCGGCAGCCACCCAGCGTGACGCATGAAATACTGCACCGCATGCTTTAAGACTTATCCCACCGATCACGACGAGTGCCCGGCGGATCACACCCGGCTGCAGGTGACCCACGAACTTCAGCCCGGCATGATCATTCGAAACAAGTACCAGATTATGGATCGCATTGGGGTTGGCGGGATGGGTCTGGTTTATCGTGGCCGCCACCTTACGTTCAACGAGTTGTGCGCCATCAAAATCGTCAACAACGAAATTGCCGGGAATGCGAGCTTCCTTCAACGATTCCAGACGGAAGCCATCGTGATGCGAAAGCTGCGGCATCCCAACGCGGTTAGAGTGGACGACTTTGACTACACCGAGGACGGACGTCCCTTCATTGTGATGGAACTGGTGGAGGGCAAGAACATCAGCGAGGTCATCCGTAAAGAAGGTCCATTGGCGGTACCGCGCTCCATATGTATCGCGCGTCAGGTAGCCCAGGCCATTGGCGTTGCCCACAAGCTTGGCATCGTGCACCGGGACCTTAAGCCGGGCAACGTAATCCTCGCCACCGACGAGCACGGTCAGGAGATCGCCAAGGTCCTCGACTTCGGCATCGCGAAGCTCCGTGACGCTGCCGGAGAGGATCGCCCGGAAATGACGATGACCGGCATGGTTGTGGGCACTCCGCTGTACATGTCCCCGGAGCAGTTTATGGGGAAAAAGGCAGGCGGCGAGATTGATGGCCGCACTGATATTTATGCTCTCGGTGTTGTGTTGTAACCAAATGATCACCGCCAAGTGCCATTTGACGCGGATACCACCTACGCATTGATGCTGCAGCACCTGCAAGGAACGATCCGCCCTCCCCACGAACTGAAGCCGGAGTTGCATATTCCCGAGGCGCTCTCGCAGGTGATTCTGAAAGCGATGGAGAAATCGCGGGAACAGCGATTTCAAACTGCTGAAGACCTTATCGAGGCACTGGATCAGGTGACGAACGCCACTGCGGCCAAGGTAGCGGTTGGAGACCGAACTCCAGAACTTCCCACACAAGCGTCAGCGACTTCGGCAACTGCGACCGAACTCCCGCCGGCGCCGACGGCGGCCAAACCCGTGCCGACTACGGCCGCGGCCAACGGAGTCCTTGCCCATCCAGCCTCAGAACCTCCGGCGCAAGCCGTGCTGGCTTCGGTGGCCGCCACCGATTCCCTGCCAACCCGGGAGACCGCCGCTTCGTCCGAACCGGCTTCCGCGCCCATTGCGCCCTCCAGCGTGCAGTCCAGTGTGCAGTCCAACCCCTCTGCTGGTTCGCAAGTCTTGAACAGCGCGGTTCAGCAGGTGCTTCTCCCGCCACGTAGTCTTAACACGAAGTTGTTCCTTCGTTTGGTGGTCGTAGGTCTGGCGGCTGTCCTGGTCGCGGGCGCGGGATACTTGAAGTATCGGTCCGTCCGTCGCGTCAATATAGAGCGTGCGGTTGCCGAGAAGTTGCAGGCTGCCCCGTCCCAGACCCTTCGCCAGGCGGGCGTCCGGGTGTTCGTGTCGGAGCAGCGTGAAGTGACACTCGATGGCAAGGTGCGGGCCGTCGAGGATTCCGTCCTGGCCGCGTCGCTGGCCGGCTCAGTATCGGGCGTAGCTCATGTGAACAATCGGCTGGTGGTCGAGTCGTCCGACTGGCTGATCAACCGAGGGCTGACGTTCCTGGATGCGGGGGACTATCCATCCGCCATCGATTGCTTCCGCAAAGCGCTGGCTGACCCCAACAATAAGGGTGCACTGGAACTGCTGGAGCGGGCAAAACGAGCTCAACTGACTGAAGAAGAATTGCTCAAGAATCGGCAGTGAACCTCGCCCGCCGTACAAGCCTGCCTGCGAGTTTGTTCCCAAGCGCGAGGCTAGTTCACGAGCCTTGGCTGAAGGCCTCTTTCACGACTTGCGCCTCGGTTTCGTCGGCTTTTGCTTGCTGATCCTGCAGAGTTGCTGCCGCGGTCGTATCCGGGGGCGGTGGTGGAACTTCTCCGCTGGTGGTTGCGGTGTCTGGAGCTTTGGGTAGGCCGCCGGTGCCCTGCTTTTCAGCCAGCGTCTTCATGCCTTCATCAATCTGCTCCTGGAAGTGGTTGTACATCTCTTGCAGATCATCGATGGAAACCGCCACTTTCTTGCCGGAGACGCAATCCGTCCTCTGGCTGCTCATGACAAGAACAGTCACCTTTTGGTCTCCGTCCGGAGTGTTGTCGATCCGCGCAAGGACGTCGCCCGCCGTTAGTCCGCATTCCTGGCCGTCGGCCGTAACGGTGAGATCGCTGGAAACTACGAAGGTCGTGTGCGTGGGATCGAGCGCGGCCGGCACCTCTCCGCCGCTCGCTGTGGCAGGCTCCCCGCCCGAAGCCGCGCCTTGTCCAGCGGCCGCTTGTTCCGCGGCGAGTTGTGCCTTCACTTCATCGGCAATTGCCTGCTTGACCTCAGGGGTCAGGGTTACGGTGCTGGTGTTGCCTGCGGGAGCCTGGTCTGCCCCATCCGCCGGGGGAGCAGAAGCAGTCTCCTGTTCTCCGGCGTTGGCGTCGGCTGTGCTGGCTTCGGCCCGAGCGGCGTAGGCGGCTTGTAGATTTGCAGACAGCAAGTAATCTGTCAGCCAGAATGCGGCGGTCGGATATACCGGGTAGGGTGCGAAGTACCCGCCGTAGTAGCCATACCAGGGAGCGCCTCCCCAACCCCAGCCCCAGGCAACCGGGGCCGGCCAGGGATTGTAGGCCCACCCATAAAATCCGGGACGGTAGTAATAGCCGGGGTAGTATCCGTAGTAAGCCCTTCCTCCATAGTAGTAAGAACGATAGACATGGGCATATGAGCGGCCGTTGACTACGTAGGTTCTGGAAACGTATGTGTGCCCGTTACGAACTGCGTATGGCCGCTGCACGTAACCGCCGCGTTTTCCCGTAGTCACCACGCGCGCTCCATTGTGCTGGCTCACGACCGTGCGTCCGCCGTGTAGGCCATGCTCGATGTGCATGCCGTTCCGGTCGATCGAACGGATTTTCCCGTTCGGTCGGATGCTAGCCCTACCGCCGCCCTTAAGAGAAACCGTCCTGCCGGGAAGGGTTCGACCGGCAGCAGACTTGCCTGCCGTAGCAGGCTTTCCTGAAGTTCCAGGCTTTCCGGTTGTGCCTGTCTTTGTTCGAGGCCCCGTCGTGGCTCCGGGCCTCCGCGTGGTGCCGGGTCTCCCCGTCGTTCTCGGCCTGCTCGTCGTCCCGGTTCTCCCTGTGGTACCAGGCCTTCCTGTTGTCCCGGATTTCTGGCCGGCGGTTGCCGTATGGCCAGTTGTGGTTGTGTGGCTCTGCCCGGGCGAGTGCGCAGGAGCAGAAGAGTGTGGAGTAGCGGTGTGCGCCGGTGCTGACTGCTTGGGCGGAGGAGCGCTCTTGTTATCGTGCTGTCCCCAGGCAAATGCCGGAACAATCATCAATAGAAGAAACAGCGCCGAGTTCCGCAGTGGGTTTCCACTTCTCTTCCTGGAATTCACCGGTGCCCCGTGACTTGAAGACTCGGAACGGTTGGATCGCATGGCAACCTCACCAGCAAGGACGTAACGAACTCTATGGGTTTCATCCGAAATATAAAGTTGTCCCAGGCCACCGCGTGCTCCGTTTACAAAAGCTTCACCAGAGTGGCGGTTTCTGATTCTCTCGGTACCGGATCCTGGGGGACAAAGCCGCGACAGGATTCATTCGACAAATAGCAGTTTACGCCGCTGAGCGGCTAACTGCCAGCATTCCAACAACAGTTCCAAGAATGGACCGGAACAGTTGAGGTTGCGGCCGGAAGGTCGCAGAAACGGTCGGAAGTCTGACTTATACCCCACGCCAAGCGATCGCTGCGAACCAATCCAACGCCGACCTTGTTCCGTCAAAGATGAAGTCAAAGGAGAATTCGATATACTTCCAGTTCAATGAGAACGAATCTTCCGTCGTTTCTCTCTCTGAACCAAACGGGACGCAGCACGTCTGTCGGGCTGCCTTTCGATTTACCAGTAACTTAGAGTGAATATGTGAATAGTAAGAATCCCCATTGGATAACCGTCCTCAACCGCGAGGTGGTCGCCTGCACCCGCTGCCCGCGCCTCGTCGTCTATCGCGAGCAGGTGGCCCGCGAGAAGCGGCGGGCTTATCGCGACTGCGAGTACTGGGGCAAGCCCGTGCCTGGGTTTGGAGATCCCGAGGCGCGGGTGCTGATCATGGGACTGGCTCCCGGCGCCCACGGCTCCAACCGCACTGGACGTCCCTTCACCGGCGATGCCTCCGGCAAATTCATGTTCCCTGTGCTCTATGAAACCGGATTCGCCAGCCAGCCCAATGCCACCGACCGCAACGATGGGCTGGCATTGAAAGATCTGTACATCACTGCGGCGGTCCGCTGCGCGCCGCCCGCCAATAAGCCTACGCCGCAGGAACTCGCCGAGTGTTCTTGTTTTCTGGACCGCGAGATCGCAGGATTAGAGAGAGTAAAGATTGTGGTCGCGCTCGGAAAGATTGGATTCGATGCTTACCTGAACTCCTTGAAACGTCGAGGTCTGCTCCCGAGCCGGCAACCTTACCTCTTCAAGTCTTATCTCTTTAAACATGGCGCCAGTTACCGGTTACCGGATGGTAAGGTGTTACTGGCCTCTTACCATCCGTCGAATCAGAACACGCAGACCGGCAAGCTCACGCGAAAAATGTTTGTGGAGATATTTAAAGAGGCGGCAAGACTTGCCGATGAGTAAGCTAAGGCGCCGCCGGGCGGATCGTTGCACCCCACCCCATGGAACCGGGGGCACAATCGACAACCCGGGGTCACGAACCGGAGCGGCGCCGTGAAATCGAGCGAGTGTTCCAACCGGAACATAGTGCTGAGTGTTCCAACTGGAACATTTTGTACCGGCAATGGCGTAAGGATCGAGATGTATGTATAATGCTCGTAAATGAAACGAGCCAAGGCAGTTAAGACGGGCCGGAAGGCCAAACCCCAAAAGACCAAAAAGACAATCAGCCTGCGGGCGGCGGCCGAGAAATCAAAGCGGCGCTATATAACGCTCCCGGAGACGATGGAGTGGTACCGGCCGATCAAGAAACCGGTTACGTTGCGGCTGGATGCCGACGTGATTGCCTGGTTCAAGAAGAGCGGGCGCGGGTATCAGACACGGATCAACCGGGCGCTGCGGAATCTGATGATGAACGAAATGAAGGAAGCGAAGAAAACGTCCGGAGATTGAGATCCGCGGGAAGAGCCAGCCTGCGCCGAGGAAAGCTCGCCCGGCGTTTCTATTGCAGGATTCTGAAGTTTACGTTGCTGGTGAGCGTGCCGCCTGGGGTGGTGACGACGACCTTTCCTGTCGTCGCGCCGCTGGGGACGACGGCGGTCATGAAGGTGTCGGACGTTACGCTGAAGCTGGCGGCGGTCCCGTTGAAAGTGACTGAGGTGGCGCCGGTTAGTCCCTGACCGAGAATCTGCGCTTCTTGTGCGACCTTGCCGCTGGGAAGCACGAACGTGATGAAGGGGCCAAAGCCCATATCGAAGGAGTAGACTGTGCCGACGCCATTTGGCCCTCCCTCCTGAGAGGTTCCGTACAGAAGCCCGCTTGTGTCCTGTATCAGGGCATATCCCGCGCCGAAAGCTTCATTTAAATTGAAACTGTAGAGCTGGGTATAGGCGCCGGATGTGCTGATCTTGAAGATACTGCCTGAATAGGACGCGCCGCCGGACGGGGTTGCGCCATAGAGGTTCCCGTCGGTGGCTAGCGTCAGGGGGCCGATGGGGTATGCGCCATCGTTTGGGGCGCCTTGGAAGTTGTGCAGCCGGGAGAGAACTCCGGCTGGAGTCATTCTGAAGATCGTGCCGAACACCGCCGCACGGCTGCCGCCTGCGTCCGTAGTTCCATAGAAATTGCCGTCCGGAGCTTGAACCAGTGGCCCGTTCGGATAACTTCCGCCGAAGCCGCAGGGAAAGCTGCGAGCGTAGAGAAGGGTTCCAGCGGATGTGAGTTTGAAGATTGAGCCGCAGTTTTGCGTGCCGCCAGCCTGTGCGACTCCGTAGAGGTCTCCGTCCGATCCTTGCACGAGTGGTGCAACTATGTTTGCACCCTGGCTCTGCTGAAGCTGAACTAAGGTAGTGAAATTTCCCGAGCTGTCATATCGGTATATCGTCGATCCGAATCCCGGCGCCCCGGCGGTGGTGCCGTACAGATTTCCGTCGGAGGCTTCGATTGGTGGGGCGAACGGATAAGCCCCTTCCGCACCGCCCGCGAAGTTGTGGATTACGGCGAACTGGCCGGAGGGGGTGAGGCGGTAGAGGACGCCATAGCCGAATTGGCCGGCGCTCCCTCCACTGGGGGTGGTTCCATAGAAAGCGCCGTCGGTCGAAAGCAGCACTCCGCCCGTGGGATCTGATCCGTGGGATACGTCGAAGAGGTGTAATGGGACGAAGTTGCCCGCCGTTGTGACATCGAATGCCTCTCCGGCAAAGCCGAATACCGATTGCCCGCTGGCTGCGCCGTAGAGCTTGCTATCGCGTCCTTTGGTCAGGGAGGTCGGGTACGCAGAGGACTCGCCGGTGAAAGCGTAGAGAGTGTTGAAGGTCTGCGCCTCGCTGGGGATCCTTAGGGTTGGCAGCAGGGCGATAGCGAGCAGGGCCAGGCGCAAACCTTTGGGTGAATCCAGGTTACAGGTGTCTAGGAAGCGAGTTCGCATGAGGGTTCTCTCCCAATCACGCCGGAGGGGACCGAGCTGTTGCAGGCGTGTGTTTGACCGTAGCCTGCAGATCCCACGACGCGGCCTGATTCTAACCCGCTTCGCAAAGTCGGAACAGTGTGAAAGTTCTTGCACGGTTCGGCTCGGCTCAACGGAGATGCGGAAGAGCGCGGGCGAGTCGCCCGCGCTCTCCCATGCTACTTTGACTACTTCAACTTCGTTACGGTTACTTCTAGCTGGAACTGGCGCTTGGAGTTGGGATCGTCGACGCTTCCTACCACCATCGGCTTACCTAATTGTGCTACGGTGCTGGCTTTGATGGAGAGTTGACGCAGTACGGGCCGCGCCTGCTGGGTTTGCTGGTCGGGCATGGCGAAGTTGCTGATTTCCGCGCGCACCGAGAGTGGCAGACCATTGGCGCGCTCTCCGATCCTGCACCAGATGTTGGTTCCCACATCAAGGTACTGGAACTCTCCCTGCTTGGCCTCGACGGGAACACGGGTTCCAATCTTGATCTCGTTGGCGTCATCGGCGTTCAGATTCATCGAGTACTGCCGCGTGTTGATCTTCTTGCCCTCTTCCATCTCATTGACGGAGAAGTCGAGGCGATAGGCGTTCACGGACTTTTCGGCTTCGGGAACCTTTGGTGCACTCGATTCCTGTGCCGGTGCTGGTTTGAATGCCCCAGCCAGCACGGTGAAAAGTAGCGCTGCGGTTACAACCATTTTCTTGAACATGAGTCATTCTCCTTAGTTTGTGCTGACGCTTCTATTTGTTCCATTGCTGTGAATTCTCATTTGGCGAATGGCCAGCCGGGCCCATCTCTTCGGCATCATCCCGCCGCAGTTCTTCGGTTCGGGCCTGCGCGATTAGCGCGGCATGCTCGGGAAACTTCGCGACATATCTGGCCAGAATCTTTTCCTGCTCGCTTAGCGGCTGTGGCGAAGGGAATTGTTCGAGCTTCGGCGAAGAAGCGACCGGTGCCATTGAGTGGCCGACGGCATGCGGTTTGCTAGTTCTTACAGCCTCTACCACGGGGCGTGAGTTCGAGCCGCCTCCGCCATTGTTCGCACGCTGCGTCCCGGCGTGATCGTTGGTCTGTGCGGGCGCTGGCGGATGCTGGACCGTGATGTTGAGTGTTGATTCTGATCGCCATAGTAACGATACGGCGAGAACAATCGCTGCTGCCAGCGCGGCTACCGCGGGCCAGCGCCACCACGCGCGCCTTGCCGCATGTTGCCGCTCAATGCGCAGATTCGCCAGGACGCGCTCCTCCAGACCTGTTCTCGGCTCGACTGCCGCATACTGCGAAAGTGCGGCATCGAGTTCACGATCGAGTGTGTCGTTTTTCTTGTCTTCCTGGCTCATGCCGTGTTGCCGGTGACTGCTGTCCGTCATGGTCTGACCTCTACTTCCTGTCCATTCGTTCTGCCAGCTTCTCCCGCAAGATCTGCCGTGCACGGAAGACTCGCGACCGCACGGCCGCTTCGCTGATTCCCAGCGTCGCGGCCACTTCGCGCGGCAACATTTCTTTCAGTGCCGACAAGATCAGCGGCTGGCGTATCTTCTCCGGTAAAGCCGCAATCAGCCGTTCCAGCAGCGTGCCCACCTGTGAGCTCTGCATTAGTTCGTCTGCGAGTGCGTCGGCAGACGGAACTTCTGCAACCGGCGTTTCGGGATCCTCGAGCGCGACCTCGCGCCTGCAGCCGTGGTGCCGGCTACGGCCGACCGCCACTCGCCAGGCTATTCGCGCCAGCCATGCCTTCTGGTCCTCCACATTGGCCAGCTTGTGGCTGTAGCGCAGGACGCGAAGAAAAGTTTCCTGGGTGGCGTCCTCGGCGTCGTGATGGCTTCTGAGCACGGCATAGGCGATGCGATAGACGAGCCGCGAGTGCTGGCGGACGAGGTCTTCGAGCACGTTGTCCCGACTGCGGTCTTGACTGTGCGGCACCGTCACGGCCTCGCCCAGGATTGCCTCTTCCGCCACCAATCGCTTGACCTCAATCATGAAGACCGCAGGGACTCGGGGTTGGTTCAGGTATTTCTGGAACGTGTGGCGCGGGCACTCTTGCCCGCGAAAGGATTCTCCCGGAGAAATACTTCTAGGAATAGCGGGTGCCAAAGTCTTAGGGGCGAGAGTTGGATTTCCTGAAGGAGTGTGCCGCTGGATGCATTTCGCGGGCAGGAGTGCCCGCGCCACTCAGCCTAAAAGCCAACCATGACTGGTTCCGCTTCGAGGCGGATGCCCCAGATTTCTTCTACGCGGAGTTGGATCTGTTCTTTCAGGGCGAGGACATCGGCGGCGGTGGCTCCGCCGCGGTTCACGATCGCCAAGGCGTGGCGGGTGGAAATGCCGACGCGGCCGAAGCCGAATCCTCGGGCAAATCCAGAACGTTCGACCAGCCAGGCCGCCGAAACTTTCTTGCGCGTTTCGAGGGCGGGATAGCTAGGGACGGTTAAGCGTCGTGCGGCAGCGCGCAGCTTCAGATCCTCGTGCTGCTCTTCCGAGACTACCGGGTTCTTGAAAAACGAGCCCGCACTCTGGGAGTCCGCGTCTCCCGGGACGATGAGCATGCCTTTGCGGGCGCGGATGTGGCGCACGGCCTCGCGGGTCTCGGCGAGATCGGGCATGGTTTCGCGGCCCTCGAAGTGGCGCTGGAGGTCGGCATAGGCAATGCGCGGGTTGCCCCCCGGCGTAAGGGCATAGGTGACGCGGAGAACGATGAAGCGTCCGCGCTCGGTGGTGTTGAAGATGCTGGCACGGTAACTGAAGCCGCAGGCTTCGGGACAGAGTTCGCGTACTTGGTAATCTTTCAGGTCAAGAACCTGTACCGAGGCAATGGTTTCGGATACTTCCTGTCCGTAGGCGCCGACGTTCTGCACAGGTGTGCCGCCCACGCTACCCGGGATGCCACTCAGGCATTCGACGCCGGCGCAGCGCGCCATCACCGCATGAGAAACGAACTTGTCCCACGATTCGCCCGCGCCAGCGTCGAATAGAACCTTGCCATCCTCATCCTGTCCGGTTCGCTGGTCGATTCCTTGAAGCTCGATTTTCAATGCAAGGCCCGGCCAACCGGCGTCGGCGACGACCAGGTTGCTGCCGCCGCCCAGAACAAACAGCGGCAGATCGCGCGCTCGCGCGAATGTAACCGCCTCCTGCACTTCACCGACGTTTCCGGCCTCAACGAAATACCGCGCCGGACCTCCTATCTTGATGGTGGTGAGCGGTGCGAGCGGAATGTTTTCGAGCAGGAGCACGAATGGTTTCAATATACACAGGGCCGGAAGCGGGTACACACAGGCTTGTGGGTTACGGGAGTACATCAGCCAGATTTGCGCAAAAAAGTCGCAGATCAGATCAAAGAACGCTCAACCGCGAACGATGAGTACGCGTCCTTGACCAGGAGTGGTGCATCTGGACCTGACAGTTTACGTTGAGGAGATAGTTCGGCCTTGTTCCGAATTCGTAACAAAAGCCTCGGCCTCGTCGAGTTCCTAAGCGGAAGGCCTAACATAACGCGCTATTATCCCGGTTTTGCGTTAGCGTGCACCTCTCTCCCCGCAGTCTATGAGGACTCGTAAGGCCAATCCGTTCAGATAGCTGGACTATCTTTCCGGATAGTAGGTCTGGCGATGTGGCGCAGGTCGTTGCGCGCACACAGGGTTCCTCCGGATGCGGATTTTGACATGGGGAGAGAGTTAGTCGACTCTTTCGCATTGCCGCTGTGGGAGTGAAAGTGCCAGACCGTTCCCGACCCCTGCAAACGGTTTCAGGCAAAAGCGCGCCATGGGTGCCAAAATGGGAATGAAAGCAAAAGGTTTGCCCGACTAGAAGGTTTCTCAGGAATCTGGATGCGCAGACTCAGGCTACTTGTGAGCCACGCAGGACTATTGAATGGTCTAACAAGCCCAGTGCGTGGAAGTGGTCAAGAACGCGCGAAGACTTGAACCGCACAGTCTCCTCGCCTGTGGCCGGAGGATTGCAAATGGCAACACGGGTTATTCCTCGGAATCACTTAGTTCCAAAATTTTCCCCAACCTCGGGGTTCTTTCAGATTCGCCTGTGAGCGAATCAAACAGGATTACCATAAATTTTTTGGATAAGTGCAGGCATGGCGCACGAACTGTGTCTCGTCGAACCAACGGTCACGACTCCGCAGTTGAGCTTGAGCCGCATGCTCAGGGCGGAAGACGGCTACCGGTGCAGCCGCCGGATATGGTCGTCTTTTTCGGTGGCGGAACTTGACCGGTTCAACTCCCAACTGCTGCTGGCGGTGGCGGTGCCGGAGACGGCGGAAGCCATCAGCTTCTTCCGGGCGCTATTGAATCGGCCGGCGCGCATTCCAACCCTGGCGGTGGTTCCCGGCGAGTCCAGCGAAGAGTTGCTGCGCACGACTTCGGAGGTAGCCGATGACTTCATGTTCTGGCCAATTCGCGAACAGGAACTGCACCAGCGGGTGAAGCGCTTGTTGGGGATATCAAGGCCCGACCTGGAAGCGGCGAAGAGGGCGCTCATCGGGGAACTTGGGCTGGCGCAAGTGATTGGCTCGGCTCCCGCATTTCTTGAGGTCCTGGCAAACCTATCGCGCATGGGCCCGAGTGACGCACCAGTCTTGATCAGCGGAGAGACGGGCACGGGTAAGGAAGTCTGTGCCCGGGCTATTCATGTGCTGAGCCGGAGGCGGCAGGGGCCTTTCATTCCAGTCGATTGTGGAGCGATACCCGAACATCTCGCGGAAAGCGAACTTTTTGGCCACTCTCGCGGCGCCTTCACCGATGCACATCGCGACCATAAGGGTTTGGTTTCTCTGGCCGACGGGGGAACTCTTTTCCTGGATGAAATCGACACGCTTTCTCTATCCACTCAAGCCAAGTTCCTGCGATTCATCCAGGAGAGCACTTACCGGCCCGTGGGGGCGGAGCAATTCTGCCGGGCGAATGTCCGCGTTATTGCCGCAACCAACCGCTTGCTCGAGCAATCCGTGCGGGACAGACAATTTCGCAACGACCTCTACTTTCGTTTGAATGTTCTGCGCTTGCTATTGCCTCCACTGCGAGAAAGGCGTGGCGATATCGAAGTGCTGGCCCGGCATTTTCTTGAGAAGCTGGGGAGCCAGGAGGCAGCCGTCCGGAAATCGCTCTCCCCGGCGGCGCTGCGGCGCTTGGAGGCCTACGATTGGCCGGGCAACGTCCGCGAGTTGTCTAACGTTATGCAACGGGCGATCGTGCTTTCGACCGGAGCTCAGATTCTTCCGTGTCACATCGCACTCTCCACCGGGGATCCGCCAGACGAGTGCAGCTCTTCTAATTTCCGCAGCGCCCGGTCGGAGGCCATTGCAGCCTTTGAGCGACGGTACGTCCGGGAGATTCTGCACAAGCATCACGGCAACATCACTCACGCTGCCCGGGATGCGGGTCAGGATCGTCGGGCCTTTGGCCGACTGGCCAAGAAATATAAGACGGACCCGGGAGCCTGATTCAGCAACCAGTAGCCGGGTCAGTTTCGTCCCGCACCGGGTCAGTCCGATCCCACCTCGCATTTCCTCACTACGCTTCTGGTTGTGCGGTCGCGCCGATCAGCGAGCAAAAACCGCGGGACGATTTAGTCCCTGACACCGTTCGCGGGAGCGGCGCGCTCCCTGACTTCTCCTTATTTTCCAGAGTCTTGAGGCACTCGCGAACTGGATACTTAAATGCTAGCCGCGGATATCGAGTGCGATGCAGGAGAGCTGTTGCCACGCAAGATTTCAACTCCGACACAAGAGTTGGCGAAAGAGATCTTGAGTTACTTCCTCCGGAATCCACAAGCTGCAGACAGTCTCAAGGGCGTGGCTCGATGGCGATTGCTGGAGGAAAGAGTACACCGGCAAATCGAGGACACCGACGAAGCGCTGGAGTGGCTGGTCCGTAACGGCTTTCTGGTGAGAGTTTCTCCCGCGTGGTCCGAAGCGGTTTACCAATTGAACCCGAAGAATCGGCCAGAGGCGGAGCGATTCTTGAGCAAGAGCACGAAGCGCATGCGGAAGCCGCCCCGAAACTGAAATTGATTCGCAGATGGATGAAGAAGTTGAACTGATGGCCACGCCTTCCGCGATTTCGGCGACCACGGAGTCGGTAATCCGGCTCTTGCGAAGCAGTTACAATCCCGCCGACTTTAACAATGCCTCGCTCGATTTCCAGGTCTATGTGGCCAACGACTTCCTGACTCCGATGGATGAGGGCGTCTCCCTGCTGCTTTACCGCATTTATCACGATGGAACAAACCGGAATCCCCCGGGACGCTTGCAGCCCGATGGACAACGCGGCCGGAACAAACTGCCCTTGGAACTACATTTCATGTTGACGGCATGGGCAAAGCAGGCATCGCTTCAGCACGAGATCGCGGGCTGGATGATGCGGACACTCGAGGACAATCCCGTCCTCTATCCCAGTTTGCTGAACAGCTACAAGCCCGACGTTTTCTTTCCCGAGGAAACGGTCGAGCTGTCTCTGGCTCAGTTGAGCGTGGAAGACATGTTCAACATTTGGGACGTCATCATTCATCACGTGTATCAGCTTTCGGTGCCATATGTTGCGCGCGTTGTGGAACTGGAATCCACGCTCGCGGAGGCGGAAGGAATTTCGATTCAGGAGCGGATCCTGGATTTCCGGCAGCCGGTGCTGACGAACGGGTAACGGAACATACCAAAACTATGGGAACAACCCTCAATGCCGCATCCGGACCGGGAATTCCGCTGGAAGTGCTGCGTATCGTTACCCCGCTGGGCATAAGGTTTTGGGATCTCACGTTGAATTTGCCGATTAACGACGGGCTCACGGTGAATTTATGGCTGGCCAATTTGCCGGGACCGAGACTGACGGCCGTGCCGACATTGTCTGGGGTGTATGCGTTCTTCGGACTGCCTGGACTGCATGCTGCGGAGTATCCGAACGGCGGAGTGGGTGCTTCCAGGACTTTCACCTACGTGGTGACGGTGCAAGACCAACTCGGCCGCTACCTTCCCGCGGTACTTGTCTACACGCTGGATCAGAACGGGGCAGTGCTGGTGAACGGTGTTCCGGACAGCACACCGGGACCGCGGCTCGCGTATTTATTCTCCGCTCCGACGCGACAGGCAACTCCGGGAGTGGCCGCAGTGAGCGCGTATCTGATCGATCAGGCTACCAATAATCCCGCGCCATGGGCGCTGCTTACGATAAGGGTTGGGAACGATCCCGAGACCTGGACCGGGATCGCCGATGATTCGGGACGTGTGCTGGTACTGGTTCCGTATCCGGTGGTGCAGCGTTTGCAATTCGGATCGCCGCCAGGATCGGGGCAGGGAAGCATCACGGGCGAAACCTGGCCGCTGACAGTTCAGGTGCAATACAGTCCCGACCAATTGGGCTATCCCCTGGCAAGTGTTCCGGGCCTGGTGTGGCCGTGGACGGTAACGCCAAATCTCAAAGACATTCTCGACAGTCAACAGCCGGGGAGCATCTGGGCCGATCCAGCCACGCCGGTGACGGAATTCCAGGCGACTCTTACCCTCGGACAGGATCTGGTGTTGCGTTCCGCAGCGTTAAGTCCGTGGTCACTGTCCTCAAGTTTAAACATTTCGCGGGGCACGTCTCCGCCTTAGTGGAAGGAGCATTGTATGCCGCAATATCTGGCGCCGGGAGTCTATGTAGAAGAAACCAGTTTTCGCACTTCCACCATCGAAGGCGTAAGCACAAGCACGGCAGCCTTCATTGGCCCCACCCGGTACGGACCGATCTCCGGGCCTCCCGAACTACTGACTTGCCTGGCCGATTTCGAAGCCATCTACGGCAGCCTCGACCCGCTGGACTTCGTTGATGGGGGCGGGACACCGATGGTGAATTACGTGGCGCAGGCCGTCCGCTCATTCTTCGACAACGGAGGCGGCAGTCTCTACGTGGTGCGAGCGTGGAGCGCTGACACAACGGACCCCACGAACACTGGCTATGCGATCGCGACTCTTCCGACGAGCGCCAGCCTGCCTCAGATCCTGACCTGGAAGGGCCGGTATCCTGGAGCAGCTGGGAATGTGACCGTGGCGGTGACCTTGTCAATCGGCCAGAACGTGCTGAGCGGAAGCTCAACCAGCCCCGCAGTGCGCGGTCTGAACCCGTTTGACCTGGTATGGATCAGTACCATTGAAAGTCTGCCCGGCACCGGCGGAGCTTTTTATTGGGCAGAAAGCTATCTGGACAAGAACACGGGTGGCCAAAGCTGGCGCTTTTACGATCAGGCCGGCACCATCCGATACTTGAAAGGTTTTGCTCCCGTGGCCGGCCCTACCGATATCAATCCGGCGACGGACGAGATACGGATACTAAGAGCAAGTCTGCAAATCACATCCCCAGATCTTGTACCGCGAACAGATTTTTTCCCCGGATTGACGTTCGATCCACGCAGTTCGACTTCCCTAAGCCAGATGTTTGCACCCGTGCTCAACAATCGGCACTCAGCGCTGACGCGGCCCGTCATTTTTTCATACTCCGACAATAGCGATGCGGCGGGCATTGAGATCGCTCAATTGATTTTGTCCCAGATCACGGTGAACGGCGCTGCAGTTGATGTCCCGACCATGATTGCGGGGAAGGTGGGGCCCTTCACTTATACCGAACCGCTTCAGGGTGGAAATGACGGCGACCGGCCCAAGGAGCCGCAATATCAGGGTGCGGAGGTGGATCCCTCGAATCCCCTGACCAAGACTGGCCTGTTTGCACTGGAAGACATAACGGACGTGTCGATCGTTGCGGCCCCCGGTTCCACCTACGGGGGAGATGGCTCCACCTACGGACTGGACGCGAGGCAGATCACCAACGATTTGATCGCCCATTGCGAGAAGATGCGCTACCGCATCGCGGTCCTGGATTCGCCCGATAACGAAGCGGTGTCACAGGTGAGCGCGTGGCGCGGACAGATCGATTCCTCCTATGCCGCGCTGTACTACCCCTGGGTGAGGATTCTCGATCCCGTGACCGACCAGGAAACGAACATGCCGCCGAGCGGCTTTGTGTGTGGAATTTATGCCCGCAACGACAACGAAGTGGGGGTTCACAAAGCTCCAGCGAATGAAGTTGTCACCGACGCTCTGAGTTTCGAGGTGCTGCTGAACAAAGCTCAGCAGGAGTTGCTGAACCCGGAAGGAGTGAACTGTTTCCGCTTCTTCGAAGGGCGCGGCTACCGGCTGTGGGGAGCGCGGACGGCCACATCGGATGCGGAATGGAAGTACGTCAACCTGCGGCGCTACATGAACTACCTCAAACACAGCATCGATAACGGGACGCAGTCCGTGGTCTTCGAGAACAATGGGCCCGCTCTTTGGGCGAGCACAACGCAGCTCATCCGCGATTTCCTTTCCAATGAATTTCGCAACGGCCGGTTACTCGGCACCACCGAGGACCAGGCGTTTTTCGTGCGATGCGATCTGACCACAATGACGCAAAACGATCTGGACAATGGCCGGCTGGTCTGCCTGATCGGCGTCGCTTTGCTGCGGCCAGCTGAGTTCGTTATTTTCCGCATCGGCCAGTTTACTGCCAGCAGCCAGTAACTAGATTTTAAGGAGAGCCAGCATGCCAACACCGCCTCGTGAACGACCCTACAACCAGTTCCGGTTCCAGGTGGATCTGGGACCGGATGGTCCCAAAACGACTGACTTCAAGGCCGGCTTCCAGGAGGTGGCTGGCCTGGGAATGGAAATCCATGTGGCCGAGTACCGGGCAGGAAACGACCCGGAGAATGCGCCGCTGAAAATTACCGGCACCTACAAGGTGAACGACGTAACCCTCAAACGCGGGGTCATTGCCGATCTCAAGACGCTTTATGAATGGATCGACAATGTGCGCAACGGCAGCCAGACCGAGCTTCGAACGGTAAGAGTGCAGCTTATGGACGACGCGGGCAAGACCGTCGTGCAGCAATGGGCACTCAGCAATGCCCGGCCCATCAAGTACACAGGTCCAGCGTTAACCGGCAAGGGCACGGACGTAGCCATCGAAGAACTAGTCCTCGCCGCCGAGAAGATCCAACTGTCAACACCATAACTATGACGGCTACTCGCTCACCGGGAATCTATTTCGAGACAGTCGCGCCGCCCGCGCCGGCGTTGCTGCCGCGAATGGATATTGCCGCGTTTGCGGGATTTCTGCCTTCGGGCCCCATCGGTTTGCCCTTCATGGTGGAAGATTCGGACCGGTTCCAGGAGATCTTCGGTAAAGAGCTTTCTCTGGCATGGGACAACGAAAGCAAGCAGATGCTATTCGCGAAAACCCCGGCAGCGGTGCGTACATTCTTTCGCAACGGCGGGCAGCGGTGCTGGGTGCTACGGCTGGCGAAGAGCGCACAATCGAACGCCTGGACAATCCCCGGACTTCTGCAGATCGATGCTCGGGGGGAATTCCAGGCGGGTACGGTGCAGGCACGATCGGAAGGCAGTTGGTCGGATCAGTTGACCGTGAACGCGGCGCTGCTCGAGAGTCCGTTGCCGGCGGGAGCGTTGGATACGTCGGGGTCCGCGCCGAAGATAAGGGAATCGGCTCTCAGTACAGGCGATATGGTGCAGCTCTACTACCAGTCTACTGCGACCTGGGCGTACCACACCGATTCAGACTCACGCTGGTTCTGGTTTCAGGCAGCGATGCCGGGGGACATTGGGGCGTGCGGCGCATCGCCGCCAGCCGTGCAACCCGACTCCATCACCTGGCTCGGTCCCGCAAACAGCGTGCCAGTGCAGTTCACCGACTTCTGCCAGCAGGGAAGCGAAATGGTGCTGTTGGTCACGCGGGAAACGGCTGTATCCATCGCGCCCGGATCCTGGTTGCGGATCCAGTTTGGCGGCCGCACCTTACTCATGCAAGTGGAGAGCATGGAAGCCGCGGGCTCCATTCCATTTGGGTCTCCGCCATCGCCCGAAATGGCCACGCTGACCAGCACGCTGGCCTGGTGGTTCTTGGACCCCAACGCGGCCTGGAGCGCGAATCGCCTCAACACGCCGCAGGTTTCCACCGTCGAGTTCGAACTCTACGCGATGCCTCAGGACGTTCCCACGCTGCGGATTGCGAACCTGGGGCTGGCTTCGGATCACCCGCGTTTCTGGGGACTGCTGCCCACCGACTCGGTACTATATGCCCCGGTTCTGCGTCCCGCCCCGCTGCCTTACGCGGCTCTGATGTCCGATATTGATAACCCTCGCTTCCCGCTGGCGGGCGGCGGTTCTGCGGGAATCGGGTTGCCTCTCGGAATGACGGGGCTGTTGCGTAGCGATTTCACACAAGCGGCAAGCATGCCCGGCGATACAGCTCTTGACCGAGATGGACTTGCCAGTTTTGACGAAAGTGTTTTCATAGATTCGCGCCTGGGCGGGTCGAACTCTACAACGCTGGTGCAAGACGCCTACTACATGCAATACCAGGCGCAAACGCCGAGCTATCCGGGTGGCATCCATGCTCTCCTTTCAGTCGACGAGGCCAGCATGCTGGCCGTGCCCGACGCCACTTTGAACGGCTGGACGCGGGCTGCGGTACAAGGCGCGGTCCTGGGCCCGCCCGATCCGCTGCAAGTCTCCATTCCCGATGCCGGCGGAAGCTACACCGTTTCCTGGACGGCGGTCCCGGATGCCGCGGGATACTTGCTGCAAGAATCAAGCGACCTGTCCTTTGAGACGGCCGTCACTCAGCGCGACTTGGGTCCAGCTCTTTCCATTTCTCTGCAGAACAATCCCGATTGTCCGCTGGAGTTGTATTACAGGGCATCCGCTTATGGAACTGCCGGCTTGGGTCCGTGGTCGGTGACGGGAAGCGCGGGGCTTGGAAACGGCGAGTTTGTCGCTTGCAGCCAACTGCCGCTCGACGCTCCCAAGCTCGAACTGTTCGAGGAGACCAACCGAATCCTGCTCGAGTGGATCATGACGCCGGGTGAGGCCGATGGGTTCACGATGGAAATCGCTGAAGATCCGCAATTCAAGTCTGCGTATACGCTCTATCGAGGCAACCGGACCACCTTCCAGTACTGGCAGGTTCCGGGACCACCGTCATACTTCCGGGTCAGTGCCCAGCGCGGCGGTGCGTCCAGTCCCTGGTCCAATACCGTCAATACGATCCCGGAGCCGATTTCGCCCTGGTTTGTCAATCCGTCATTTGCGGGTGTCGCGCCGCTGATGCTCGCCGTGCATGCGGCCATGGTGCGAATCGCTGCGGCGCGGGGTGACATGGTGGCGATCCTGAGCCTGCCGGTCAGCTATCGCACGGCTGACGCAGTGGGGTATCCCGATCAGTTGACCAGCACGTTCAAAGGCACGGAGTCCGGACGAATCCTCAGCTACGCGGCGGTGTACCATCCCTGGCTGGTTGTAAACGACAACACGAACCCGGCACCGCTCTCGTTGCGAACCGTGGCGCCGGATGGCGGAGTATGCGGCGTCATTGCGGCCACAACCCTGGCTTTGGGGGCATGGATCGCGCCCGCCAATGTGGCGCTGAACAATGTTGTCGCCTTAGAGCCGGCATTGACGAGTGACGCTCCCGCCAGATTTGAAGTCAACCAGATCAACCTGATTGCCCAGGAGCCGGAGGGTTTCCTGATCACCAACCAGGACACGCTCGTCACCGTCGAACCCGATCTGGAGCCGCTGAACGTGAGGCGGCTGCTCATCCTGATACGCCGCTTGGCGCTACGAGAAGGCGTGCGCTATGTGTTCGAGAATATTTCGCCCACGTTTCAAAGGCAGGTCACGCGTCAGTTTGAGGAGTGGATGCAGCACATGCTGACGCGTGGGGCATTCGCCGGGCTCTCGGCGCAGGAATCTTACCGCGTGATTGCGGACAAAACGGTCAACACCCAGGAGTCCATCGATCAAGGGCGCTTCATTGTGCGGTTGCAGGTGGCTCCCTCGGTGCCCATGCGGTTTCTCACTGTTCAGCTTGTGCAGATCGGCGGCCAACTGTCGCTGACGGAGATTTAGATGGCGAGCATTTCAATCGGGATCGGTAATTTCACGCCCACTGATGTGCGGCCGTTTACCTCGTTTAATTTCCGGGTTGAGATCGGAGTGACCGGCGTCTCCAACCTGATCTGCGCGGCTGCCTTCTCGGATGTCGACGGGCTCGAAATGAACCTTGAACCGAAGACGATTCGCGAAGGAGGCCGTAACACCGGGCCGGTACACATGGCGGGGGGAGTAGGTTACGGCCAACTTGCCTTGAAGAGAGGGATGACCGCTAACTTCGATCTCTGGAGTTGGTTTGAGGCCTTAGCCAGCCCGGGCAATGGAGGCCTGCGAGGCTCCGCCGATATCACAGTGCTGGCGGCCGATGGCACGGTACAAGCTCAGTTCCGGCTGACCGGTTGCCTGCCGGTCAAATTAAAGGCGCCCGCGCTGAACGCCAAGGATGGGCTGATCGCGATTGAAGAGATGTCGATTGTTTACGAGTCGATGACGCTGGTTCAACCTGGGTCTGGGTCTGCGCCTGGTCTTGGTGTTGGTGTGTCGTTGTCGATTTAGTAAGAGCGAGGAGCAGTTATGCCGCAGCCGCAAAACTTGCAAAAAGCTCAGCTAGTGCCGTTGGTGGATGGAAAGACCGAGGGCACGTCGGTAGAGGTGCAGTTCAATCCGCAGACGCTGAAATTGAACTATTCCAATCAGGTTGCTGGTGGAACCCAGCCTCAGGGCTCATCCCCGCAATTCGCAAGTACTGGTGTCACCAAGCTCAGCATGGAACTCTGGTTTGATGTAACGCTTCCACTGCCGAAGGGCGCCCCAGCCACAGGTGATGTTCGCAAGCTGACGGAGCAGATTGTTTCCTTCATCAACGTGCAGAACAGCAACAGTACGGACCAGCAAATCCGCACGCCACCCAATTTGAAGTTCAAATGGGGTTCGTTCATTTTTACCGGAACCATGGACTCGATGGATGAGACCATCGACCTTTTTTCGCCCGATGGTATTCCTCTGCGGGCGAGCGTATCGGTCAGTCTTTCCAAGCACGATTTGACTTTTGAGTTTTCCAACGCGTCTGGTTCAAGCTCGCGCGGTGCGGGTGCATCGCCGCTCTCTACGGCTAAGGCGGGGGACTCGCTCCAGCAAATGGCGGCGCAAGCCGGCATAAGCAACTGGCAGGGTGTGGCCCGGGCGAATGGGATTGCGAATCCACGAATACTGCAACCCGGCGCGATGATCAACCTTTCGATCAGCGTCTGACCAGGAGGAAGAGATGGCAGTCATCATCAATGAACTTGAAGTAGTTCTGGAAGCGCCGCCGCCGCCGGCGCAGCCCGGCGGACTGGCCGTAGCTCCGGAAAAACCTATGTTGAATCCGCAAGACTTATTGACCGTTCTGGACCGCGAGCAGCGAACTGAACTGCGTCTGCGCGCGCACTAGGAAGTTTCGATGCCTGATGCTGGACAAGCTCCGTCCTTTTACAGTTCGCGCCCGGTTCTCACCGTCAACGGGAACGCGCAGACCCTGTTGAGCGATCGCTTGCTGGGGTTGGTGGTGGCCGAGACGGTGGAGGGGTTGTATCGCGCCCAGGCAACGTTTGCCAACTTCGATCTGGTGGGCGGGGGAATGGGGTTTCCTTACTTCGACCGATCGCTGCTGGATTTCGGGAAGTCGTTCACCATCCAGATGGGCGCCGGTACGGCTTCCTCGACAGTTTTCACCGGGCGGGTGATGGCGTTGGAAGGCCGCTTTCCGCACTCGCGGCCGCCTGAAATCCTGGTCGAAGCGGAGGACCGGCTGCAAGATCTTCGCATGACAAGGCGAACGCGTACGTTCGAGAACCTGAGCGATTCCGATCTGTTTAATCAGATCGCATCGCAACAGGGCTTGCAGGCCAATGTGGACGTCAGCGGTCCGACTTACAAAGTACTGGCCCAGGTCAATCAAAGTGACTTGGCCTTTTTGCGCGAGCGGGCGCGGGCGGTGGATGCGGAGTTGTGGGTAGATGACACGAAGCTCAGCGTTATCTCGCGAGCCAAGCGGAAGGCCAACGACGTTACCCTGACTTACCAGCAGGGACTGTTCGAGTTTTCTGCCATGGCCGATCTGGCGAACCAGGCCACTGGTTTCAGCGTGACCGGTTGGGATGTTTCGGCGAAGCAGGCGCTCAGCTACCGCGCTACAAATTCCGCGCTGGCCGGTGAGGTAAACGGCGACTTGGGCGGCAGCGCAATTTTGCAGCAGGCCATCGGACAGCGGGAACAGCAGGTCGTGCACTCTTTGCCGTTTACCTCGCAGGAGGCACAGGCCCAGGCGGAAGCTCGTTATCGGCGCTGGGCGCGGCGTTTCGTGACCGGCAGCGGCATGGCCGATGGCGACGGACGAATCCAGGTGGGTACCAGCCTGACGCTGCAAGGTCTAGGTCCACTATTCAACGGAAAATTCTACGTCACCGCGGTCCGCCATCTGTTCGATCCGGCAAATGGATACCGGACGTGGTTCGCGGTGGAGCGTCCCGGGATCGGGCAAGGGCAAGCGTGATGCAGGCACAAATCGAAGTCGAGGAGATGATCGAATCGCGGGAGCCGAAAGGGTATGGCGGCCGCTTCTACGGCGCCTATCCGGCTCTGGTGCTCGATGTGAAGGACCCCGACAATCAGGGCAGAGTAAAAGTGTCTTTGCCCTGGTCGCCGGATTCTGGTGGTTCGTCCTACTCGGCATGGGCCCGGGTTTCCACTTTGATGGCGGGCAACAACCAGGGGAGCTGGTTCATTCCAGATACCAATGTCGAAGTGCTTCTGATTTTCCTGGGGGGAGACCCGCGCCATCCCTGCGTCATCGGCTCGTTCTGGAACGGACAAGATGGTCCCCCGCAGTCGATGGACGGAGCGGGTAATAACAACATCAAGAAGCTCCGCTCTCGAAACGGTGTGGCGATCACGCTTGACGATACACAAGGCACGGAGAGCCTGAAGCTGGAAACTCCAGGAGGGCAATCGATTCTGTTGCAGGACGGCCCGGGGTCAATCCAGATACAGGACAGCAACGGAAACTCTGTAACCCTCGATACCAGCGGCGTCACCATTAATGCCTCGGCACAGGTCACAGTGTCGGCGTCGCAGGCGCAGGTCACAGCGGGAATGGTGACGGTGAACGCGGGCATGTCCACGTTCAGCGGCGTGGTTCAGTCCGACACAGTGATTACTAACAGCGTGGTCAGCGCCAGCTATACACCTGGCGCGGGGAATATTTGGTGACGCGATGAGTACACAAGTGCAATGGCTTACGCCGCCGCCGCTATGGCAGGAATTGAGCGCGGCAGCGGATCCGACGGCCTATCGCCGGCCGGCCATTTTGCGATTCGCCACCGACACGTTCATGCAAGACCTGCAGAGCGTCCTGAAATTCTCGCCTCAGACTCTGCGCGACTATGTGGCGCAGGGAGAGAACTGGCGCAATCCGGCGGCGGGACTCGACCCCGCGGGCACCGCTTTACCGCTGAAACTCTATCAACCCAACCAGGCTCGATTTTATTTGATCGCATCTTCTCTCACCTGCCGCATGCCAGGGCTGCCCGATCACACGGTCAACAAATCGGCGGGCGAAAGCGTGGTTTTCGTAGTGCGCCAATTGCGGCCGAACCCCGGTTTCACCGCTGCCGATTGCGCGGTCTACGATCCGGCAAAGTGCACGGAATACGCGTGGATTCCAACGACTTCGGGTGTGCCTCCAGTTGCGGTCCCACCGCCTTCTTTGGGCGCTGCTGTTTCGACTAGCGCCGCTTCGGGCGCTTCCGCGGCGGCACCGCAAGGTGTTTCAGGCACGCAGCAGGGCTGGACGCAGGTGAGCGCGCCGGGGGCGCTGGTCGCGGGCGAAGAGCAAATTCCGCTTTCGCTCACCCAAACCGGCAGCAACGGAAGCTCGCGGCGCATCTTCCTTGGACTGATCCCCGCCTCGCGCCGCCAGCAGTACATTGCCGGGCGCACCCTCGCGGGCAACGGCAGCCCCAACAGCAGCAGCGGGAACGACAGTGGCTCCAGCAGCGGTAGCAGCAACGGCTGCGGTAGTGCAACCAGCACGCCGACTGACCCTCGAATGGATATGTTTTTCCGGCAGATCATTGGCCCATGGTGCAACCTGCAAGACTGGTGGACGAATATTCCATCTCCGTCTCCCTCGTCCTCCCAATACGGCGAATACGAGGGCAGCTCGCAACTGTCGTCGGCCCTGATCCTTTACGATTTCTCCACCTTCCTCAGTCAGTACCTTCCCAATGTTTGGGGCGCGGTGGGGGACAGCTCCAAAGTTGCCGGCTTAAACAGCGCCGAAGCCGCCCTCTACAACAAGCTGGGTTCACAACTACAACAGGCGCTGTTGCAAGCGAACCAGTTCGGGCCGCAATTTGAAGCGGTTGGAATCGGCACCACGTTTCCCCCTTCCGGCTACACTCCGTACGCGCTGACGGATGTGCCGAACTTTATCAAACCGACGACGCTGCAAGCGCCTGTGTCGAACGCCCTGCCGCCCTTGGGCACAGTTGCGCCGCCTCCAGCGGTGCCGCCGCTGGCGCAGCAGCCTGCGAATCCCCAGGGCGATTGCTACTTCATCGTGCGCTGCGTCTATGTGCGCCCGCAGTGCCACAGCGCGGTGCTCAGCCCGCCCAGCCAGCCTTTCCTGTTGGCATCGTATTTCGACTCGGACGCGCCCGCCCGCCGCATCCAGGTCGCCCTGCCTGTGGATACTTCGCCGGCAGCTTTGCGCAAATATGACAAGGGCGTGGCCTTCCTGATTTCCGATGAACTGCGCAACCAGATGGCGCGGGTCGCCAGCCTCGATGATCTGGCGAAGGGAAACATCGGCTCGCCGGGCGTCGGCTTGGGGTTTATTTGCTCATTTTCCATTCCCATCATCACGATTTGCGCCATGATCCTGCTGTTCGTCATCGTCATCGCGCTGAACCTGGTTTTCTTCTGGATGCCGTTTTTCAAGATTTGTTTCCCGGTTCCGACTTTGAAAGGAAAGTGATCATGGCACTCGATCAAGGGCAAATTTTCGGACGCGGCGTGGCCTTCCCGCCGCATCTCGACTCGACCGGGCAATGGGCGACTTCTGTTGGAGCGCAGAACGTGCGTGAATCCATCCAGATTTTGTTGCTGACCCGGCTGGGGGAACGGCTGATGTACCCAAGCTATGGCTCCGCGCTACGCACGTATCTGTTTGCTCCAAATACCGCGACGACTCGGAAGTCAATCGAGGACGCGATCACCACCGCCGTCAAGCAATGGGAGCCAAGGATCAACGTCGATTCGATTTCTGTTGCTCCCGATCCGTCGGATACGCAAGCCGCCATCGCCACCATTCAATACCGGTTGGTGGCCAACCAGTTGCCGAATCAGGTCACGCTCACGCTGCAATTGCAAGGTTGACACCAATGTCCAGTATGCCGCCACCAGTTCAGCCGCAGTCGTTCTCGCAGATCCTAAGCGAGGCGCTGGTGCGGATCCCCGTCTATAACCCGGAGTACACCAACTACCAGAACAATACCGACCCCGGCGTCACCATCCTGCAGATTTTTGCCTTCATGATGGACAACCTGACGTATCTGTGCAATCAGGTGCCGGACCAGAACCGCCGCAAGTTTTTGAGCCTGCTCGGCATTCCCATGGACCCTCCGCAGGCCGCGGCGGGGATGGCCATCTTCAGCAACACGCGCGGACCCTTACAGACTGTGACGCTGCCGCCGCAATTGCCGGTATTTGCCGGTGGCACTGGATTTGTCACCAGCGATGGACTGGATGTGCTGCCGGTGGAAGCCATGATCTTCATGCGTGCCGCGCTCACACCCGCGGAGCAAAGCACTGCGTCACAGACCTACAACCAACTCTATGCTGCGTATACGACGCCGACGACTGCATTGCAGTTTTACCAGACCCAGGTTTTTGCCGCACCCGCTTCCTCTTCCAATCTGCCCGTGGCGACTTTGAGCGACGGCAGCATCGTCGATCGCGCCTTGTGGATCGCGTTGCTAACCCGCGCGGTCGATGCGGGGGCGAACCCGTACGTTCTGAATGAAATTGCCGGGCGCACTGTAACCCTCGGGATTTTTCCCGCGAACAATGTGTCGGAAGAGGTCCTGCAACCGGCGAAGACCGGCAGTGTGGCCGCTTCGCCGCTGGTGTACGAAGTCGCGACCGGCCAATTGAATGGCGATGCGCCGGTCTACCTGCGGCTCAACAGTATTGCCGATGGCGACCCACTCACCAAACCCACGCTGGTGCAATTGACGCTTCCCGGGCCCGAGTCGATCGGGACTTGGACGCTAGGCCCGCTTGTAGATGGAACAGGAGACTTTCCGCCCTCGCTGCAGGACCAGCAAAGCATTGCCAGCCGGGTGGTCACCTGGATTCGCGTGCGCTTGCCGAATCCCGCGGATTCGCAGGCGCCCAACGCTGCGGTGGCGAGCTTTAATTGGCTGGGGATCAACGCGACCAAAGTTTCACAGCAAATCCAAGTCCCGGTAGAAATCGCAGGCACGGGCACAGGCGAGCCCGATCAGACTTTCACGTTGATGAATAGGCCCGTGCTTCCCGATACCGTGCAACTCACGGTGGATGGTGTTCCCTGGAAACAGACGGACGATTTGCTGGCCGCGCCGTCGGAGATTGCCGACGCAACCCGCTCGCGCCAGTTTGCCGTGGACAGCGCGTCGGCCAAGATCACCTTTGGCACGGGCCTGCAGGGAGCGAGGCCGGTTGCGGGCTCCAAAATTATTGTGAGCTACTTCTACGGCGGCGGCGTCGCCGGCAACGTAGGCATCGGCGCCATCAACTCCAGTCCTCAACTGCCTGCGGGATTTCAGATTTCGAATCCCTTGCCAACGTCTGGTGGGACCGCCGGGGAAAGCCTGGATGAAGCCGAGAAGCGCATCCCGCTTTTCTTGCAGAATGCCGGACGCGCAGTCTCGGCGTCGGATTTCAAAGACATCGTCGACAGCACGCCTGGGATCGACCTGGGACGAGTTGAGATCCTGCCGCTGTACAACCCGGATTCGGGAGTCAACGCTCCGGGCGTGGTTACGGTCATGGTCATTCCCAACGATCCGCAAACGCCGCAAGGGCCAGTGCCTGACGGATATTTCCTGCAAAGCGTTTGTAACTATCTCGAGCCGCGCCGCCTGCTGACCACGGAAGTTCATGTGGTCGGTCCGGACTATCAGGACGTGAGCGTCTCCGTGGGATTCGACATGGTGCCGGGCAAAGACGTCGCAGTGGTAACGGAGGGCGTGAAAGCTGCCATCAGCAATTATATTTCGCCGCTCACCGGCGGTCTGAGCGGTACGGGGTGGCCGCTGCGGAAGCCCGTGGTTGACCGTGAATTGCTGGCGCAGGCCGCGCGAGTAAATGGCATCGCCGATATTAATGACGTTTCGATGTGGGACGGTACGGGCACAAAGATCGCAACGTTGCCAATCACCAACCTGCAACTGCCGCGCTTGACGCAGGTCGGAGCCAACATAGGCCAACCCGGAGACTTGACGCAGACGTCCGTTGGCGGTGGTCCAACGCTCGTGCCCGTTCCGGTGGTTCCGTCGGTCTGTTAGGAAACGAAAATGGACGCTAACCAAACTCGATTCCATTTGGTCTTCGGGCAGGGCGATTGGTTCGGCCCAAGCGGAGCCTCATCGCCACCGCTTACGGGACTAGAGTGGCGCGAGTCCGATTCAACCGTGGGCCTGGAACAGAATGTTTTCGTGTTTCCTGCGACGCCGGGGACCATGCCTTTGACAGTCGCGGCGCGGCGCGGTGCGGCGCAAGACCAATACGGTAATTACTACTGGGTTGGTCCCGGCCAGGATGAGATTCTTTTTCTGAGTGCGGGCCAACAGGAGGCAGAGCATTTCTGGTCAGCCCAGGATGTAGTCAGCCAATCCAGCCGATGCGATACCGGCATCTTCTCGCCAATCGATGTCACTCCAACTCCCAGCTTCGCGTTTGGCGGTTTGACGGTCACCACAGATCACTACCTGTTAATAGGAGTGCTCAATCCGCCGGGATTGCTGCTGTTTGACCTGTACACCGGCGGCGCGCCGATGCAATACATCTGGCCGGCGAACGTTCCATTTGCGCCGTTCGATCTGGCTGCCGCACCCGGCGGCGGAGCCTGGATCCTCGATCGCGTGAATCACTGTTACTGGGGTCTTGATCCTTATTTCCGCATTTTGGTCCCGTTGGCTGTTCCTGGCGCTGTGCCGCAGCCGGAAGACTTTCAGCCGTTAGGGGGACCGACGGTTTACCGCTCTGCGTGCGACACCGGAGAAGCCGTATCGGCCGAGCAAGCGATGCCAATTGCGGCCGTGGCGCCAGTCGCCATTGCAGCGCTTCCCGACGGCAGCGTACTCATCCTCGACAGCCAGCCCGCCCTCGGTTATTCGCAAATCTACCGTTATCAAATGCTCAACCTGATGGGTTCGCCGGTTGCCCTCAACCAGATGGACGTTGGCCAAACGGTGCCGTACGCGCTTCTGGGCCAGGATATTGCATTCGCTCCCTCGGCCCAGCAGACACCAGGCGTCGTCGAGGGCGTGCTCTATGTCGCGGATTCGTTGGGCGCGCAGACATTCGCATTCGCCTACAACTCCAGCAATCCTGCGTGGGCTCTTGAACCCAACACGGAATTCCTTCCGATGCTGCGCTTCGGCGGGAGAGCGTTGGTCACCGGTCCACCCGGCGTCAGTTACGACTTCGATCAGCGCTGGGCTCTGCTGGCCAGTCAGCCCCGAGCGCGGTTTGACACTCAGTCAACATGGCTGCTGCCCAAGCGCGACGCCGATCCAAGAGATAATTCCGACAGTTGCGCATTCGACGGCAAAGAGCCCGGCTGCGTTTGGCACCGGCTGTTGATGGATGGAACGATTCCCTCCGGCACGCAAGTGCTGGTGCAGTCTCGCGCGGCCGATTCAAAAGATGCATTGATCGCCAAGGACTGGAATCCGGAACCCCAGCCCTACCTGCGATTCACCGGTCCCGAACTGCCGTACTACCGGCCGGTGCTCGATTGCTCCTCGAACAAGACCGGCACATGGGAGCTACTCTTCCAGGCAGCCGTGGGGCGATATCTACAGATCCAACTGACGCTGACGGGCAACGGCCGCGCAACTCCGCGGCTTCAGGCGCTGCGGGTCTACTATCCTCGGTTCTCTTACCTTACCCATTACATGCCTGCGGTCTATCAAGATGACCCGACATCCGCCAGTTTTCTGGATCGCTACCTCGCCAATCCCGAAGGCTTCATCACGGCTCTCGAAGGGCGCGTTCAACAGACGCAGGAACTGTTCGATCCTCGCACTGTGCCCCCCGAGTACCTCGACTGGCTAGCGAGTTGGTTGGGAACCAGTTTCGATTTTACCTGGACCACCCAGACGCGAAGATTTTTCCTGGAGAATGCACCTCGCTTCTTTCAGTCGCGCGGCACACCAGATGGCGTAATCCGCATGATTCGGATGGCGCTCGATCAGTGCGCGGACGCATCGCTGTTCGATCCCGCCGACTTGCAGCATTTCTCGGTTCACATCGTCGAGCACTATCTGCTGCGCACCGCTCCTGGAGTAACGCTGGGCGATCCCACCGAAGTGCAGGGTCCCGGCACAGTCGTCAGCGGGCCGAACTGGACTCCTTCGCAGGGGGCGGCGCCGCTCGATCAACAATTCCGAAACTATCTTAGTGGGGTCTATGCAACCATCGGCGCGCTCAACCAGGCATGGGGCACAACCTTCACCGAGTTCAGCGATCCAACCCTGCGCCTTCCAGCGATCCAGCCTTCGCAAACAGCGCAGGCTGCGGATTGGCGGCAATTCATCAGTTCGGATCTGAGTTTTACCTACGCTTTGGTCACTGATGCGGACGAGACGGCATACGAAACGTTCCTGATGAGCCGCTATGCGCAGCCTTCCGACCTCAATCAGGCTTACAAGCTGAGCGGCAGTTCAGCGCTCTCGAGTTTCTCGGACATCAAATCCAGACTCTGGAACTCAACGCTGGTCTCTGCCCTGCCCACAAGCGGAGTATTCCTTCAGGACTGGATTCTTTTCGTATCGGTGGTGCTGCCCACGGAGCAGAACGCCCACCGCTTCACCGTAGTCGTCCCGGTGCAGTTGCAGGACGACCTCAACACTCAAATGCAGCGCCGTGCTGTGACGCAGCGCATCACGCAACAGGAAAAACCTGCTCACACGGATTTCGACGTCAAGCTGTACTGGGCCGCTTTCTGTGCCGGCCAGGCCAGGGTCGGACTGGAAACGGTGGCCGGCCCCAGCAGCCGTTTCGCTGCCCTGGTTCTGGATCAAACCGAACTGGCGAGCTCCTACCTCAGCTTTGTCGAGCCCTGGAACGTGCGTGGCCGCCTGGTGGCGGGCAGAGATCAACTTGAGCAGCAGACCGGAACCAAGTTCGGAGGGCCAGCCCTATGAGCACACCCTGCACACCCTGCCAAACCGCCTCGCCAAACCTGCTGAAGCTCGATCCCTTGAAACGCGTGAACTATACCTTCGGCCTGGTGATGGGTGTTGAAGAGTTCCTGCAATCGGACACTTATTTTCTGGCCAAACACCATCTTGAGAATCGGCTCTTGCACGGCTACGGCACGGTTTGCGGTCTGGACGTAATTGCGCAAATTACCCCGCAACTTGAAGTGCAGGTCACTCCCGGCTGGGCCATCAGTCCCAGGGGCCAGGAAATCCGTGTTTCGCAACTGATGTGTTTGCAGGTGAACGACTGGGTGCAGACAAATAAGGCGGCGCTACAAGCCCTGCTTCCAGGCCCCGCGCCGTCCAGCCTGAACTTGTGCGTAGTGCTGTGCTACCGCGAATGCAAAACGGATGTTGTACCAATTCCGGGCGAGCCCTGCCGCACCCAGTCGAGTTCCATGGCGCCTTCCCGGATTGCGGATTCTTTTGAATTGATGCTTTGTCTGGATCAAGACGCTTCTCCTCCGCTGGCCTCACCACCGGGCAGCGCATCAGATTCGGGCGGCCTGTGCATGTTCCGGCCGCTGCAGTTGGAAGACGATTCCATTCGCGCTCTTGCCACCCTGCTCTCGGAGGTTCAGATTTCCTCCACCGGTCCCTTCCTCACGCTGGAGCAAATGAAAGATCTGGTGCGGGATCTTTACCAGCCTACTGGCTCACCGCCCGCCGGACCACCTTATCTGGTGAGTGCGCAGGACGCTCGTGATTTCCGGGGTGCCGCGCTGCGCACTTGGATTACGGAGGTTCGTCCCTTCATCTGCGCGCCGCAAGGAGCAGGCCCGTGTTGCCCGCCGCCGGAAAAGTGCGTGCTGCTGGCCGAGTTAGTGGTGAATCTCAACCTCGGCTGGAATGCGACAGGGATCAGCGTCGACGATTCCCGCCGTCCTTTCCTCGTGCCGACACGGTTATTGCAGGAAACCTTCTTCGCCGAAGCCTCGACAACGAGCGGCTCGCCTTATCAAACCGTTGCCGCCGGTTACTTCGATATGCTTGGGACACCCACGGGGCCGACCTACAATCTGACGGCGAGTCCGGCGTCCCCGCCCACTCTCGGAGAATTTCTGCTGGGCTTTTCCGGATACCAGAGTCCTGCCACCATGCCCGGTCTCAACTACATCGTGAAGGGAACCGTGCAGGACACGAAAACTGCGTCAGTGCTGCGAGCTACTTTCGAATTCGTGGGCTTCGAATCCGGCGGCATTCGCGTTCGCATCATGGACACGAATTCGAAAGCCCTGAGCACCGTACTGGGTTACGGGTTCATGGTTGAGATCTCCCAAATTGGAGGATGGTCATGAGCGCGGTGAATCTGCTCTCGCCGATCCTGAACGGGGGCATCCGAAACGTCAATTTCGTCAACGGCCGTGTGCTGACCGCCGAAGACATGACTGCCGAGCGAGGGGCGAACCTCCAGCGCCAGCGCCTTCTGGGAACGTGTGTTGGTGATGGGGTTGGCCATGGTTTGGAAGTAAGCCTGTCATCAAATTCTGTCCCTTATGGAACGCAGGTGGTGCACGTAACGGCGGGTGTGGCTGTGAACCGGAATGGAGACGCTCTGCAGCTGGCTTCCGACACCGATGTTACGCTGGCGGCAACGCTTCCGACAGCGCCCGTCAATGGCGGCCTGTTCACGCCCTGTCAGCCGCCGCAGACGCAACTCACCAATCCCGGTATTTATGTGTTGACCATTCTTCCCGCATCGGGATACCAGGGGCAGGTCCCGGTGGCGCAGCTCAACTCCGCGGGCGTCGCCACTTCTTGCAGCAGCCGCTTCGCCACGGCGGGCGTGCAGTTCCGGCTGGCGCCGGTCACGCTGGAGAGCACCGGCACCGGTCTGCAGTCCAGGCTCTTCGCACTGGCGAACCAGATTCAGACTCAACTCAACAACAACGTGAGCGCCGCCTCTCTGGCTCCGGCGCTCTCGCAATTCCGCAACGGACTGGCGCACGTTTGCTTCGGAACGGAAGCCCTAGCCGGTTACGCAGCCAATCCATTTCCCTCAACAGCGCAGACATCGTCGCTTGATGACTACGGAACCATCGACTCTCTTCGCGAAGCCGGTCTAATGACGGACTGCGAAGTGCCGCTCGCGATCATGTACTGGACGCAATCCGGAATTCAATTTGTGGACGTGTGGTCGGTCCGAAGGCCGGTGTTTCCGGTGACAGCATCTGAGCTCTGGCCGGTGTTCGGTGGAAGGCGGCGGTTAGCTGAGGGACTGGCGATTTTTCTGCAGTTTCAGGATCAGGTGAATGCAATCGTCGCGAACAAGTCTATTGTTAACTTTCTGTCCTTATTCGTTGCGACAGACTATCTCCTTTACCTTCCTTCCTTCGGCTTGATTCCGATTGGAAACGTGAATCCCTCCGTCGGTTTCGACTTTCAGGAGTTCTTTAGTGGACGCACTTACCGGAGCCCTGTTTATATCGAGGGCTCCAAACTGCAGCCGCTGTTTCAACACTCCTTGTCTTATCCACCCATCGATCTCAATGGACAGGAAATGATGTGGCTTTATCAAGTCCGAGAGAATCAGGAAACAATCGATCGATCTAGCCACAATGCTCCCAACCAATACATGGTATTTACCAACGGGCAAATTAGTTTTCAAGGCGATGCGCGGTTTGACCTCAATTATTGGGACTACGCCAACTTCGACTAGCGGCGCTGAACATAAGGAGTGCACAACGATGGCTAACTTAAATCTGAATAATGTGAGACCCGGCGATCTAATCATGTCCAGCTTGTGGAACCAGGTCCTGAGCACACTTCAATCTCATGAGGACAGGATAAGTGCGCTCGAAGGAGCCACCTCGGGAGACGGAGCACCCTTGATCTTTTCTTACACACCAGCATCGAGTATTCATGTCCAGGACGAATTCACTCTGTTCGGTCAGAACTTCGGGCTGCCTGGGACCGCCGTAGTTACGATTGACAGCTCTCGCGTCACGACCTTCGAGGTCGGAAGCAACGATGGTTTGCTCAAGTTCCAGATTCCGCCCATCGTAGTCAACGGGGGAAAAAACGTCACCCTGACAGTGACAACGTCCAAGGGCTCGAAATCGATATCCTTCTTCCTGCTCCCGGCACAATCGACCACGCCGACAGGAGATTTAGCAGTTGCGATTACCGCGCCGTCGAATACAACATTCGCTGCCGGCAAGAGCTTTACGCTGAACTACACGATAACCGCCACCACTACTCTGAGTGATACGTACGACCTTCTGCCCGCAGTTAGTGTCGCAGGATGGCAGTCGAATATCGTGGATTCGTCAGGAGCTGTGATCAGCAACCCAACCGTCTTTATCGGACAAGCACAGTCCGCCAACAAACCGGTCATTCTGGCGGGAAATATCCAAGTGGTGATCCCCAGTGGCGCCACTGGCTCGGCGAATCTCACACTAACGGTCAGATCGCAGCTGAATCCGACGGGGTTGGTTCAGACCTCCGGAAACTTCGCGGTGGTAATTGGCTCTTCTCCTGTCTCTTCGCCAAATATCACTGTCGTGCCAGCTGCCATGCCGCCACGGGATTACGCTTCGGACGGAAGAACCCTGCTAGTTCCTACGGGTGTGGTGGGTCTTTCCATCACCTTCAACGTGTCCGTAACAGCCACTGCAACTAATTACGCGGCGGCAGCGAGGGTTGACACTGACTCTGCTCATTGGCATCTCCAGGTCACTTCTCCCGTCGCTATTTCGGCTGGGACGACGCCGATTGCGGTGCCCGTAACCGTCAACGTTGACTCCGGGGCCGCCCCAAGCAACCTGTACTTAAAGATAACGTCACCGGACGGCACGCAAGCGACAGAAGTTTCGGTTCCGATTCAACAGCACCCATAAGCAAGCCCGAAATGGGGGTTCGAGGAAGGTCTTTTGCAAAGGAGAAAATCATGATCTGCATCCACTCCGCACACCGACCTGATGGCAGGTTGGCACCGCGCACAGCGCTGACGCTACCTACCATCACACTGGTATTGTTCGCCCTCGCCGTTCCGGCGTGGGGCGGGCCCAATCCGTCTCCGTATAAGCTCTGTTTTCCATTTGTCACGGGTCTGCCGCAGCCGGATGGTCATGGAGGCTTCACCAATCCGGGTAACCCTCCTGTTATCGATGGCGTAATTCCCGGCGACACAGGTTGGACGAATGCGTTTCGATACATCTTCAAGAACGGATCCAATTTGCCTTTGGGTGCGGTGCAAGCCAATCAGAAAGGCAACGTGCTTTACTTCGGATTCCAGGTTACGTCGGACTATGATTTTGACCAGTTTGACGCAGTCGTCATAGGGTTCGACAACACAAACACAATGGACTCGCACCGCTACACCTACATCTATATCACGCCCATCAAAGACGGCTTTGGAGCATACAGCTCACCTCTGCCCGCCAATCTCGTGAGGGTGTATCAGAGCGCCGACGGCTCAACCTGGGGGTCGCCTCAGTTCAGCCCGGGGTGGATTACTGCGGCCGCAAGTTCAGCTGGCGCGCAAACAATGCCGACAACGCCAGTCCTCGGTTGGAATCTAGAGCTGAGTGTTGACAATTCCAACTCTGGTGGTCCCAACCTCCCCACAGCAGCCGGTTCCGGCTTTGGACTGTACATGAATGCCATCCGTACCTGGTTTTCATATACCGGACCGTTGACTAATCCCGACACCCAATTTACATGGCCACCGGGAGTAGAACTTGTCGACGATACGAATCCCACGGTGAGTTCACCGGCAACAGGTTCATGGGGCAATGGAACGCTTGATCTAAGCCAGTCCTGCAGCGGGGTCTTTATCGGTGACATCTGGAACAACGTTAGTGGCGGATCCTCACACACCAACACAATCAGTTGGACGCAGCCCAACACGTTCCACGTGAACGTGGAGAACAGCAGCATTGGAACGCCGGCAAACAACGTCACGGCGACCTTCAAGATCGCCGATTTCGGATTGCCCGCCAGTCAGGAGTGGAAGCTTCTCGGTCTTTACCCACCAGCTCCTGGAACCGGACAAGATGACTCGGTACCCAACAATCCGACGACTCCACCGGGAGTTACGATCCCGGGCGCAGTGACGAGCGGATCACCTCCTGGATATATCGCGGGAACCAAGGACATATCGGCTGGACCATGGACCCTTACGACAGTCGGCCCGCCGGCGTCGGGCAACGTAGCTTGGTATTCAAACGACTCGGATCCGAATAACCCTCACACCCACCAATGCATTTTGGTTGAACTGGATTCCACCGCGGGGGATACGACTTTCATCAATCGCAGCACCTGGAACAATTTCGAGTTCGCAGCCTCCGCCTCCGAGTTCAAGAGTTATCCCGCAACGGTGAGCGCGAACTACTCGGCCGTCGCCGGCCGGCCGAACCAGACCTTTGAGCTCACGGTGTTACAACAAGAAGTTAGTCCTGGAACAAACTATCCTGTGCCGCCGGGCCTAGGCAGAGAAGCAGTAAGTGGTGGTGGGGAAGAAGTGCATTACCTCGACTACACCGTGAGCGGTTGCCGCTTTACGGGTAAAACTCTGAAAATGGAGGGGCCACCAACACTGAACGCGGACAAGCGCGTCATAGCTCCAGGTCAAACGAAGGTGTTTGAGAACTGCGACGGGGTCGGTGCCTATGGCTTTCTCATTCGCCACCAAGGACCGGTCAAGGTCTGGCAGTCTCAATTGAACGCGAGCGGAGCCGGTGTGCAGATCAAGACGCTAGGCAGCAATCAGTACGAGCTGGCCATTCCTCAAGGCAAGAAGGCCCAACTTGTTTCAGTCGTTACGCCTCAGGCGGTGGCCACGCCACCATGTCTCCACTTGTTTGGAGTCGGCGTGTCGCCGCTGCTCTTTGGCGGCATGCTCGTGGTCGGTCTCATGTTGTATCGACCGCGCAGGGGAAAGAGTACGGAAGGCAAGAGTGAGGAATAGGCCATGTCGTTAGCTCTGCTCGCAGTTCCGATCCGTGTCGCGTCACCGTACCTCACGAGACTCGATCCGGGCCTCGTGTGGTCGGTGGCGCTGCTGGCGGCGCTCGTCTATGCGGTTCGATCGGCGCGGCGGTCGGGTTTGGATGAGCGCCGCATGTACTGGGCGGTGGTGTGCTCGATACTTGTCGGATTTTGGGGCGCGCATTTGCTTTCACTTTTAGTTCACGGTTGGTCGGGCGGGCCACTGGCTCTTTTCCAATTCGTGCAAGGCGGAAAGAGTCTGTATGGCGGGCTGCTGACCGGGGGAGTTGCGGCGGGGCTTTATTTCCATTTGCGCAAGTTGCCGGTGCTCGCTTACGCCGATGCGGGCATGCCCGCCCTGGCGCTCGGGTATGCGGTTGGCCGAATCGGATGCTTTCTGAACGGCGACGATTACGGCGCCTTAACTCACGTTCGCTGGGCAGTCGTGTATCCGCCAGGGACGGAAGCCTATCAAGCGCATCTCGCGCGTGGTTGGATCTCTCCGGCAGATCCCTGGTCCCTGCCAATTCATCCCGTCCAACTCTATGCTTCTCTGTTGGGGTTGGCGCTTTTCTTCCTGCTGGCGAATTGGCGTTCCGCACGCCCGGGCACTCGCTTTTGTGCCTACCTGGTCCTTTACGGAGTTGGCCGTTTCTTCATGGAGTACTTGCGCGGCGATTTTCGAAGCGTATTCGGACCCTTGTCGCTTCCTCAGTTGTTCAGCGTCGCTTTCATTTTTGTGGGGGCGGGAATTTGGTTCCACAAGGTGCGGGATCAGGAGAGAAAAACTTCCGACAACCCCGGCACGGATTCTGCGGATGTCTTACATCTGGCGGCGCCGTAGTGTGATCGCGTTTGGTGCCAGTCTCGCGATGGGAGTAGAACGATGTGGGCGGCTGGAAGCGCAACCCTGGAACATGTCCGCCTGAAGCGGTCGCCGGTGGAAGCGCCGGTGGCCCGCCTGCGCCTGTCGTGCCTGCTCTCTTCTGTGACTCTCCGGCCCCCGTCGATGCCGCCTTCCGCGCTGCTCATCGTCCGGTCGATGAAAGATCCGCTGCCCGGACGCATCGCAACGGGGAACGAGTTTGCGATGGCCGCGACTCCCAGTTTCGAATGGGAAAGTGCAGCGCGGTCTGAGCTCGGGGCGCTCTACCGAAAAGCTGGCCGTCCGGCATGGGGAGCGGTTCCTCACTCGGCGGAAGCCGTACTATTCGCCGACTACGGCGAACTGCTTGCCTGTCTCGCCCTCGATCTGCTCAAAGGAACTGCAAACTCATGGTGGTGGAGATCCATATTGCGGCGTTTTCCCTCGCGGCTCCCCGGCGCTTGGGCGGAAGTGTGGGCCGAACATCCACGCTACATTCCCGCCGCTTTGCAACAACTGGAAGAGCGAGGCGAGGTGGCCGCGGTTCTGGAACGAGTCTCGCCGGTGCAAGCTTTGCGTCTGTTGCTTGCCGTCTTACTCGCTTACGGTTTGCCTGCATTCCTGGGAAGCCAACTCATGGTGAGTCAAACGGAAGACTCGGAGCCCGCTGAACCAGCAGGCCACTCTTCCTTCTCGCCGCCGGAGCAGGTATCGGACATAACCGCAACGCTCTATTCGAACGCGCCCACGCGGAGGCAAAGCTATTCCGGGTCTTGGTCAGGCGATGCGGTGGCCGCCGCTCGAGCTCCGTGGGAACCGTATGTCGAAGCAAGCTCGATTCCCGCGAGGCTCGGCCGGGGCAGGCGCGCTCTGCTTGGTATTTCTCTGCTTCTGCGGCGCGCACCGCACGTGGCCTCTGACGCAACGTTCACACTCCATTTGCGGAGGTGGCTCGCCAAGGAACTCGAGCAAGAGAGTCGATCTACAGGAGCAGACGAATCGTTCGTCGCCGTGGGAAGCCCTACTGTTCTCAGCGGCCCTCTTGTTCATAGGGGAATCATAAAAGTTCCGTCGGCAACGCGAGGTCGCGAACAGTCGCTAGCGCTCGGAATCCCGCTGACTGAGGGCTCCAAGAGCATAATTGCCGATTCGCTCATTGAAAAGTCTGAGACGCCAGTCCAACCGGTGTTCGAAGATGGCGAACGCACGTGCGCGGGAGGAATTTTCTATCTCATCCATTTTCTGCGTCAGGCCGAGTTGCTGAGTCTTAACACAGGCCTCGGTGGCTGGGCTTTATTGGATTTGCTGGCGCGCTGCCTTCTTGATCGGTGCTTTCATAACATTTCCGGCGATTCTGTGTGGAGGGCTCTGGAACTGTTGGATGGCCGCAAGACTGGCGTTCCTCCGGGATTGGGCTTTCAACCACAAGCGACCTATGAAGCGCCCGAATCCTGGTTGCGCGAGTTGGATTCTTCAACGCACTGCGTCCGGTTCCGGTCGAGGCGGGTGGAGATCTGGAACTCCGAAGGATTCCTGACTCTCGACTCGCAATCTCCGGCAGCGCTGCCTGGCAGAACGCTCCATCCGATCACGCGCTTGCAGAGGCATGCATGGCGCAACGTCGCGAGGGTTTGTCCGATGGACGTGCCTCTTTCGAGTGAATTGCGCCGCTTCCTCCATTTCGTTCTGCCCTATGCGCGCTGGCGGCTGCACACTGCATTGGGTGGCGCCAGTGTGGAGGAAGTCTTATTGCGCACGGGAACGCTCTTTGTATCCGCAACTCATGTCGATATGGTGATGGGCATGAAGCAAGTCAGCCTGCCGGTGCGGCTCGCTGGGCTGGACGCCAATCCAGGTTGGGTGCCTGAACTGGGCCGCGTAGTTACGTTTCACTTTGTTCAGGAGGGCTTCGGCGGTGAGTGAAAGTCACAATCCTTTCGCGGACGTGCCGCACAATGCCCGCGGCCACCTCGGCCTGTTGTTCTACGCTGCCGCGTACCACCTGATCTACCACTTACGTTGCCGCGCGGCTGCTCTCGAGCGTCCGTTGGATGAGGTTCTCAACGAACATCCATTTCTCTCGTTCTACTTTAGGCAGATTCGCAATCGTCTTCCGGAGGAGATTGAATGGGAGGCATCTCTGAAATGGTTGCGCGAACAGATTCTTATATGGGAGAAGGATCTTCCACGACCCCTTCCAATGCTCGCAATGCGGGAGACGCTAGACCTGGCATATGAAGGAACGTTGGCTTTCATCTGCGCGGGCATGGTCGAAGAGCAGGCCGACTTCAGCTCGCTATTTGCTTCTCTCCAGCAGACCGCCGAGCACCGTGCTGTGTTGGGATTCGTTCAACAAGTTTTCGAAACTGAGGAGACACCTGAGGCCTGGCCCCTGATACGGCCGCTCCTGGATGCAGGCTTCCTGCAGGTGGCGAATCGTGATGTGCCCCGCTCCTCGTGGATCTTGCGCGTACCCACGGTGCTCTGGAACGCGGTGCGGGGGGAATGCGCCGAGCGGCCGCTCGAAGGAACACATTATCATCGGCCGCAAACGTTGGAATCGCTGGCGGACCTGGTGATTGACGAAAATGTACGCAATCAACTTTCGGAGTTGCGCGGCTTCGCCGGCTCTGGACGAAAGCACACAATCATCGTCCGTGGCATGCCCGGGACGGATCGTTTGGGAGCGATCGGCGCGGTTGCCCGCGAACTCGGCCGGGGAGTCATTGAGATCGACTGCTCCCCAGCGGCGTCTCCGGCCGACGAACGTTGGCAGTTGATCGGCCCGCTGTGCACGCTCACCCATTCCATGCCGGTCTTTTCGGTGGAGGCAGGACCGGGCGAGACATTCGAAATTCCGGCGCTGGCGGGTTACGACGGTCCGAGTGCCGTGATGATAGGACGCGAAGGCGGAGTAGGAGGGTTGGGTGCGGCGCAGGGCGTAACCGTTCACCTGGAGTTGGAGTCACCCTCCGACCGTTTGGAGTTGTGGAAGCGTGCACTAGAGCAGCAGGCCACGCCGAACATTCCCCAGATCGCCTCGACTTTTTGTCTGCCCAGTAGATATATCCGCCAGTGTGCGCGGCTGGCCTCAGACTACGCGGCCATGGAGCGGCGCCCGGCGATTGCAGTTTCGGATGTTCGCCGCGCAGCTCGTGCCATTAATCGCCAGATACTGGATACGCTGGCGACGCGTGTCGAAGGCGCGGCTGCGTGGGGGCAACTGATTGTCCGCGCCGCCACCAGCCGCGAGCTCGAGATTTTGGTGGGACGGTGCCGGCATCGGGAGCAGATCGCCTCCACTTTCGAAAACAGTATGCCGGGAGGCATGAATCGTGGCGTGCGCGCTCTCTTCGAGGGGCCCAGCGGCACCGGAAAAACATTGGCTGCGCGCGTCCTCGCCACGGAACTCGGTCTGGATCTGTATCGCGTGGACCTGGCGGCTGTGGTCAACAAGTACATTGGTGAGACCGAAAAAAATCTCAGCCGCGTACTGAGCCGGGCGGAGGATTTGAATGTCATCCTGCTGCTCGATGAGGGCGACTCCCTCATGACGCGCCGAACCGACGTGAAGTCTGCCAACGATCGCTATGCCAACCTGGAGACCAATTACCTGTTGCAACGGCTTGAACACTACACCGGAATCGTAATTGTGACGACGAATGTGGGACATGCGATCGACTCCGCCTTCCGCCGCCGCATGGATTCGGTGGTCAAGTTTCATCTGCCCGATGCTGCCGAGCGCTGGCGGCTGTGGCAAGTCCATTTGCCTCCGGGCCACGCAGTCGAAGCCGACGCCCTGGAAGAGATTGCTTTTCGCTACGAGTTGACGGGCGGCCAGATTCGAAATGTCTGCGTCCATTCCGCGCTGCTGATGCTGGACCGTGGCAATCTTTTTGTACGCCAGGCGGACCTCCGGGAAGCGATTCAGACCGAGCACCGCAAAGCGGGCGCAAGTTTTATAGACAGCGCACCGGTGGCAAAGGCCCGCAATCAACGGTCAATTGCGGCGTTCCTGGGAGGTCTCACCTGAGCTACGCCACTTTCCAGCGCGCCGTCCAAAGAAAGAGCCGCCACGGCGTGGTGCAAGCTTCCAGCAACGGGGGCTCGACCGAGGCGAAGGCGGCAACGCCGCCGGTGTCAGCCACGGTGGGCCGCGTCGTATCGCCTTTTTCACTTGCCGGAGTGCAGCGCCAGGTCAAAGTGGGTGCCCCGGGCGATTCGGCCGAGCACGAAGCGAACCGCGTTTCCGATCACGTGACCGGCGGCTCGCCGGCATCCAAGCCCACCATCTCACGACTGGAATCGTTGCAACGACAGATGAAGGGAGACAAGGAAACTCCCGTCCAACGTGAAGCCAAGAAAGAAGACGCTCCCGCCGCGCCCGCGGTTCAACGCGCGGAGCCCGACGCAAAGAAAGCGGAGGCTCCTCCAGAAAAGGTGCAACGGGCCGCACCGGAGGGCAAAACGGAAGATGCCCACGTGCAACGCGCCACCGCTGAAGATAAGAAAGATACTCCTGTCCAACGGGCGGCAGCTGACGATAAGAAAGATACTCCTGTCCAACGCGCCTGCTGTTGCTCAGAGGGGCAGGCGGATCGGCGGCCATCCGGCACGGCGACTGTGCTCTGCAAGTTCCACAGCGAAGCGCCGTCCGATGAGTCGGTGCGCCGTAAAGAGGCCGGCGCCTTGGATGCGGCGGCGGCCCACGCCATCTCCACCAAAGACGCCGGAGTCCCGCTGCGGCCGGCCGTTCGCCAGGCGCTCGAATCCCGCATGGGCGCTGATTTCAGTGGCGTCCGCGTGCATGAAGGCCCGGCAGCGCAGGAGTCGGCTTCCGCCATCAACGCACGCGCATTCACCCACAAGGGCGACATCTGGCTGGGCCGCGGCGAGTCTCAAGACAACTTGGGTCTCATGGCGCACGAGGCTACGCACGTGGTTCAGCAAGGCGCCGCCGTGCGCCGCGCCCCCGATGCGCCCAAACACGACGACGAGGAACGGCCCGTCGTGCGTCGGAGCATTTGGGGCGACATCACCGGCGTCGCCGGCGCGGTATACGACAAAACCAAAGGCTTGGTCGATGCCGCGGGCAATGCCATTGCCATGGGTGCGGACTTCTTCTGGAGCCTGGCACAAAAAGTCGCACCTGCATGGGTCATTGACATCATTCAGGGAATTCGGTCGAAGGGCATCGTGGGGTTCCTGCGCGATAAGCTGAGCGGCGCGTTCAACGGCATTTTTGGTGGTCTCGGCAGCGGAGGCGGCGGCGTCATCGCCGGAGTCATGCAGACCTTCGGCAAGCTACTCGGTTCCGCGCACGAGATCATCGCCGCGCTCGGCCGCGGCGACTGCAAGCCGCTCTTCGATGCCGTCAGTCACCTCGGCGAAGTGCTGAAGGATATGGCCGGCGAAGCCTGGGAAAAGATCAAGGACTTCTTCGCCCCCATCGGCGACTTCTTCGCCGATCTTTGGAAAAAGTTCGGCGCTCCCGTCGTCGATTTTCTCGGCGATGTGGCGGCCGACATCTGGAACGACATCAAAGCCCTGGGACAGAAAATCTGGGATGGGACCCAGCCCATCCGCGACGCAGTCGCCGCCGCCTGGAAGTGGATCAAGGACCAGCTCGGTGTCGGCGACGAACCTGAAGGCCAGAACGGCCTGCTGCAGTGGGTGCAAAAGAAACTGGGCGAGGCTTGGGATTGGTTCAAAGAAAAGCTGCAACCGATCATCGGGCCCATGCAGGCGATGGTGGACAAGATCAAGGCCATTATTCCCCTGGATAAGATTCTCAACCTGCGGCAGACCGTGCATGAGTGGCTGCAAAACGTGACCCAGATGGTCACCAACATGCGGAAGCCGAAAGACGTTACCCAGAATCAGGACGCGCTCCGTGCCAAGATTTTGCCGGCCGTCAAAGCCGCCATCGTCAGCCTTCGCGGCAAGATCGTAAGCGCGGGAGCCTGGGTCTCGGACCAGATCGGCGGCATCGCCCAAACCGTCACCGGCCTTTTTGGTAGCCTGAAAAGCAACCCAATCCTCGGGAAGCTTTCGGGCGCCATTCAGTGGGTGCAGGACAAGATCTCGGGTCTCGCCACCTGGGTGCAGAGCGGTGTGGTCGGATTGTTCACCACCATCGGCAACGGCGTAGCCAAGCTGGCCGACTTCATCGAACCGGTTCTGGGCGTGCTTAAGAAAATCGTCTCCGTAGTCGTCAATGTGGTGAAGGAGTTGCCGGGGCTCGTGCTAGGCCCAGTATGGAAAGCCATTCCCGCCTGTATTCGCGATCCCATCAAGGACTTCATCATCGAGAAAATTCTGAGCCAGATTCCCATCATCAGCACCTTCCTGAAAGTGCCGGAGATCTGGGGCAAGATTCAAAAGCTGGTCATGGACTTCCTTACGCAAGTCTTCGTCAACGGCGATCTCGGCGGAGCGGTGATGACGGTGATCCGCTTCGTGCTTGAGGCGGCGGGAGTGAACGTCGATCTCATGCTCAGCGTGCTGGCCAAAGCCGCCGGCTCGCTCGACGAAATCATCATGCACCCCGTGCAGTTCCTGAGCAACCTCGCCGGGGCTGTTGGCCAGGGCTTGCAGAAATTCGTCAGCAACATCGGAACTCACTTGGTCACGGGACTGGTGAACTGGCTGACCGGTCCGCTCAAGGATCTCGGCGTCGAGCCCATCAAGGATTTATCTCTGAACAGTATTTTCGGACTCGTGCTGGGAATCCTTGGCGTCTCCGAAGCCAAGATTCGGGCCAAGGTCGAGAAGGCGATCGGCCCGAAGGCTCTCAAGATACTTGAGGCAGCGTGGAAATGGATCAAGGCGCTGATTACGGGAGGGCTCGGCGGGCTGTGGAACGAAATCCAGAGCCAGTTGTCCGATCTTGGCAGCATGATCCTCGGCGGCATTACGCAGTGGATCACGATAGAACTCGTCGAGGTGGCCGTCGCCAAGCTCATCAAAATGTGCAACCCGGTTGGCGCCATCATTGAGGCCATCCAGACCATCTACAAAGCCATCAGTTTCTTTGTGAGCAAAATCAACGAAATCCTTGCCTTTGTCGATTCTGTCCTGAACTCGATCCAGAAAATCGTGGCGGGCGATCTTGGTTCGGCGGCAAGCTGGATTGAATCTGCGCTGGCCCGTACCATCCCAATGGTTCTCGCCTTCTTCGCAAAGTGGCTGGGCATCAAAGACCCGGCGCCTACCATCCGGGAGATTGTTGTGAAGATTCAGGGCAAAGTGGAAAAGGCGATGGATTGGCTGGTGGACAAGGCAATTTCGATCGGCAAGAGCATCATGAGCGCGCTCGGGCTGGGCGGCAAAGATAAGGACAAAGAAGAAGATCAGGACCCGAAGTGGGCGGCTGGAGTTGCCGGTGTCAAGAAGGACATCGAGAAAATGAAGGCCGACGGACTCGAGGAAAAGGACGTCCGCGACAAATTTACCACGTGGCAGAGCACATACGGGTTCTCCAGCCTCGATCTGAATGTTGTCGGTGACGATTTCGAGATCTTGGGATCAATGAGCCCCAAGAACAGACCGGTAACGAAGGAAAATACGGGCCTCCATTCTGGTACATCCGCCGATCCAATTCCGATCTATTGGTATAAGCCGCCGGGTGCGTACCCCGGCAGCGTCAAACTGACCGACCCGGACGATGGTTCCAAGAAGACGGTGCCGATGGTTTCCCGCACCTCACTCAACGATAAATACCTGGGCGCAGTGACAGTCGGTATTTATGCCGCCAACGAGATCACCGACGGTAAGGTCGTAGAGCGAACCTCCGGCACAGATGACATGCGGGGAGGGAATCAGGGGAAAATCATCAGCCTGTTCCGGCGCTTTGGCTACGACATGGGAGACCGCGGGGAGGACGCCGATCACGTTAAGGATTTGGGGTTTGGCGGCGCCGACGAGTTTTCTAATCTTTGGCCTCTCGACAGCGGCATCAATCGGCGTGGGTTGCAATACACCAACAGCTATATGGTCGAATACATTGAAAATCGAAAAGTCGAAAAAGCTTCTGTGAAGTCTCTGGCCGGAAAATTCTTCAAGATTAAAGGCTATCGATACCCTGCGCCGACAAAATTAGGAGGCCGGGACTAAAGATGGCTCCCAGCTGTGCTGAGAAATCTCGACAGTAGTTACTGGAACTGTATGCCCACAAAATCCATCTATCTCGACTCTCTCCCCCCGCTCGAAGCCCAGGTCGGCTACGGGCAGCTCGGCACCGCGGGCGCGCTGGGCTATGAGGACCAGCAGGTCTCCGTGCTCGGCAAGCCGTACCCTCATGCCCTCAGCGCGCATGCCCCGGCGCGGCTGCTGTACAAGATCGACGGCCGGTTTCGCACCTTCAAGTCTCTCGTCGCTCTCAATGGTGACGTGCCAGCGGGGGTCTCCAGTGCGGATTTCACAGTGCGGGCCGACGGAAAGCTTGTGGCCGCCGGGCTCGGCGTGGTCTCCGGAGAGCCGCCGAGGCCCATATCGGCGGACGTGAGTTCCGCTCAATCGCTCGAACTCACAATCAACACCAGCCAGTGGAATTATTGCCACTCGGTCTGGCTTGATCCGAAACTGGTCCCCGCAGCGCGCGGCGAAAAGACGCAATCCGAAAGAGATTGTTTAGAGCGCGCCGACATCACGCTCCCCGATGGAATGCCGAAAGCCGAGCGCTGTATCGCCACTATCGCCTCCCGAGGTTTCGAATCCCTTCTGGATGACATGCTGGGCTCGCTCGCTGCTAACGGGGGTTGCCCCGAGGCGCTGTTGGTCGTCTTCGTGGCCGGTGATCCAACTTCCGTGGCTCCAGTGGCGGCCAAGTACCGGGCTCGTCTGATTCACTGCGAGCCGCGCGCCCCCATTGGCATCTCCTTGAAATCGGTGCTGTATTCCGTGGCGCGCGTCGTGGATGCGGAGCAGTTCCTCTGCCTCGATGCCGATATGCTCGTGCTCGGCGACCTGCGTCCTGTATTTGCCATGCTCGATGCTTGTCCGGAGAGCGCCATTCTGGCGGTTCGCGAGCACAATGGACGAGGCTTTCAGAATCTGGGCGAGGCTTTTCGGCATATTTACCTCGGTAATCCGACGGAAGCGGCCACGCTGCTGGCCGATGATGTCGCCGCTTACTCCCTTGTGCTGAATGACGGACTGTTCGCCGGCAGTCGAGCGGCACTGCTGTCTCTCGATTCCGCCATCCAAGCCATGCCTGAGCTCCGCGTGTGGATGGACAGCCGTCCCGATGTTGGCTGGAGAAATCAATTTGTTTTCAACGCGGCCCTGGCCCGGTCCGGCTGCGGGGTCGAACTCGATTCGATTTACAATCTTCAACTCAACGGACGTGACATCGGCATCTCCCGGGTAGCCGGACGTCCACAGGCGGAATGGAAGGGAAAACGGGTTCGTGTGCTGCACTTCAACGGCGACGGCCGTAGCAGGCAAGCCGAGTGGCGTGGCCGCTATGCCCGTGTCCCGGACCCGCTAGGTGGCCCCTCGTATCCCGATTGGTATGGTTCCTTTCTGAATGCATTGCGCGCATGGACTGGAATTCACGGCCTGGGAGCCATGGCCTGGTCCTTCTATGGCACTCCGGATGGTCGTAACGCCCATGTCTCCGACGCAGCCCTGCCGCTGCTCGGGCTGCTTCACCACCTGATTCGCGCGAATGGTTGCGTCCGCGTTTTTGAGACCGGCACCGCGCGTGGCGTATCCGGCGCGTGTCTGGCTTCTGCCGTTGCGCATCGTGCCGGGGCCCGGGTGGTTAGCTTCGATCCCTGCTCTTATCCCGAGCGCGCCGAACTTTGGGCCGCGCTGCCCGATGCTCTTCGCTCCTGTTTGGAACCGCGTCAAGTTGGTTCACTGGAAGGCATGGCCGCTGCGATCGCCAATGGCGAGTCTTATGAAGCAGCACTCTTGGATTCCGTCCACACGGCCGAGCACGTGTCGGCCGAATTTGAGTTGGCGCAGCGCCTGGTTTGCCGCGGAGGATTGATACTGGTGCATGATGCCCAATGTGCTGCGGGTACTGTGGAACCCGCGCTCGCGCACATTCAATCCTGCGGCTATGGTGTGGTGCGGCTGTGGACGGCCGAGGGTGGCATTCCGGAAGACTCGAGGCTTGGCCTAGCGGTGATCGAGAATCGGCGCTCCGGGAGTGGTTGTGCCGAAGCCTGAGGATGTTGGGTTAACCCTCGACTCCCAGACAGACCGCCGTGAGCGGTTGCGATACGGTCAGCGCCGCTCTCGGATGGCGAGCCCTGAGAACAAACGCGATGGCCATCACCTCGACCATCCTTTCGCGTGGTATGACAATAGCGAATTCCTATAGGAAGGGTTAGCGCGTGCTGAACTCCATCTTGATCGGCGTCCATGTTCATGCGGAACCTGAACGCCTGAAGGCGACGCTGGACTCGCTCCGAATTCACTCGGACTCAGCCCGGCTCATACTGCTGCCCGACGGACCCGATCAACCCACGTCCTTCGCCTTGCCCCACATTGGGCTGCCGCAACTGCCCACCAGCGAGCCGCGCGGTCCGGCCGCGTGCTTCAACCGCCTGGCCGCATCTTCGCACGCAGATGTTGTCGTGCTGCTGGAGAGTGGCTGTGTGGTTGGCCCGGGATGGCTGCAAGCCATCTTGCTTGCTCTCGAGGCGGATCCGCGCAACGGGCTGGCCGGCCCTTCCACCAACCGGTCATGGAACGAGCAGGGCGCTTTCCCGGATCAGCTGGGCACTCCCGAAGCCGTCGCAAACACGTCTCGCGGCGCGTTGCAGAAATTCGGCTCTGCGTGGCGGACGCTTGAACCTCTGCATAGCCTGGCTGATTTCTGTTATGCGGTGCGCCGCGAAGTGATCGACAACATTGGTTCATCTGACGAAGCTTACGGTCTTGGTCCCTGCTGGGAAATGGACTACAACATCCGCGCCGCCCGGGCCGGTTTTCGTGGTGTCTGGGCGTGTTCTTCCTACGTGTACCGGGCGCCGTTCACGGCGAGGCGGGCAAGAGAGGAACAACGGAGATTTCCTGCCAGCAGGAAACTCTACCAGGATAAATTTTGCCGCAAGCGGCTGATTGGTGAACGTCCTGACTATGAACCCCACTGCCGCGGAGACGCCTGCGAACATTTCGCACCCGCGGCGCTGGTTCAAGTGCGCCTGCCGCTTCCCGCAATTGAAGAGACCCCAATCGTTGGCCTCGATCCGGTCCCGGTCCCCGCCGGTCAGCCTTTGGTGAGTTGCGTCATGGTGACTCGCGATCGGCCCGGCTTCGTGCTGCAGTCGATCCGCTATTTTCTCCGGCAGGACTATCCCAACTGTGAGTTGATTATCTTGGACGATGGTCCCGGCGACCTTTCTGATCGCATTGGGTCCGATCCCCGAATCCGTTACGTCAAACTCCCTCGCACCATGAGCATTGGCGCCAAGCGCAATCGTGGATGTGAACTGGCGCGCGGCAGCCTGATCGCCCAGTGGGACGACGATGACTGGTACGCGCCCGACCGCATCAGCCTTCAGGTTGAGCCTTTGCTGGCTGGCGGTGCCGACATCACCGGCTTGCAGGCGGGTGTCTTCTTCGATCTTCCGCGTTGGGCGTTCTGGCGATGTTCAGCCACATTGCACCGCCGCCTCTTCGTGGAAGACGTTCACGGCGGAACCCTCGTGTATAAGCGAAGCTGTTGGGAGACCCTTGCCAAATACCCGGACTTGTCTCTGGCGGAGGACGCCGCTTTCCTGCGCCAAGCGATGCATCGCGGCGCCCGTCTGAAAAGGATCCAGAACCACGCCTCTTTTATCTATCTGCGCCATGCGGGCAATGCCTGGTCATTTGAGTGCGGCAAGTACCTCGATCCCAGCGGCTGGTACAACACGCCCGAACCGGAGCTATTGGCGGAAGACCGCGCTTTTTACGTTGCCTACTTGTCCAGCGGTAGCGCCGCAACGTTCCACGAGCCTGCACCCGATTTGCCAGAGTTGCCGCTCGTAAGTTGCATCATGCCAACCTCCGACCGCCGCGCCCTGGTTCCGCAGTCGATCCGCTACTTTCTTCGTCAGGACTATCCCCGCCGCGAACTCATCATTGTGGATGATGGAGTTGATGCGATCGCCGATGTGATTCCGGAGGATCCGCGTATCTCCTATGTGCGCCTGCCTGAACGCCACACCATCGGCGCCAAGCGAAACCTGGCTTGTCAGCGCGCCACAGGCAAAATCATCGCCCACTGGGACGACGATGATTGGATCGCGGATTGGCGGCTCTCCTACCAGGTGAACGCACTTTCCAAGGCCGGCGGAAAAGCCGCGTGCGGTCTTTCCAGCGTGCTCTACTATGACCCGCGCCACGATCGCGCGTGGCGCTACACATATCCCGAGCGCCAGCGCCGCTGGGTGGCCGGCAATACCCTGTGCTACCACAAGGATCTATGGCAGAAGCACCCGTTCCCGCAGGTTAACGAGGGCGAGGACACGCGCTTTGTCTGGAGTTTGCCGGAATCGTCGATACTTCCGCTGCCGAATCACAACTTCTACGTTGCGACTGTGCATGACAAAAACAGCAGCCCCAAGCGAACGCAAGATCTCTGCTGGCGTTCTTACTCGGCTCAAGAAATCCGCTCCATCATCGGTCCTGATTTCGTCTTTTATGAGGGCTGGCCGTCAGGACAAGCCTTGGCCACGGCGTGACTACCACGAAGGATGCAACGGGTTCCAGGAAATGCGGTCAGTCGCAAAATTCGCGCGCGCCAGCAATTTTCAACCTGGGTTGCGCTAGATGGCGAGGCGGAGCCACTGGCTCTGGCCGCCCTCGTCATCTATCCCAGTTACATCCAGATCGATGGCGATTCCATAAGCCGTAATCGATGGCAAGAATTGGATCAACTGGTAGCTCCGATTGGGAATCTCCGGCACCGTACTCTGCGATCTCCAATAGTGTTGAAACGAGAGGTCATAAAGCTGTTGGCCGGTGAGCTTCGTGCCATAACCCACATAGAGACCGGGCGCGAAACCGGCGGCATCGACAGCGCTGTACCACGCCTGGCAGTAATCGATGACATTCTGCGGTGCAGCGCTGTTACCCACACCCTCAAGGTCACACCAAACATTCACTCCCACAGGAAATCCAACATCCTGAGCATTCGAAGCGGCGTTCTGCCCATCCTGTTGACCGAGGCTCGCGCTGGGTAGCCATCCATGGTTTCGCACATGCTGAACCGGCATGAGGGCCAATCCTGAATTTAAGATGTCTGTCGCTTCCTGTGTGGTCAAATCTGACGGCGGTTCCTGGGTCAAGGAAAGGTACCTCAGGCAAAACTTATAGCCAGCGCCGTAAAACTGCTGTGCTACGGCTGCGCTGAGGGTCGTATCCGAATCAAACCCCGGAACCGAGGGAATGGACGCTTCGACTGTACCTGGCAGCATCATCGTTTCAACTCCGATTGTTGAACGTCAAGTTGGTTAATTCATGCGCTCGGCGAAAAACAATATGGTAGAGGCCGCGGGAGTCGAACTATTCGCCGTGTTGATAACACGTGGACTTGTTGATTCTAGGATCTGCCACAACGGCTAAAAAGGCCCCCATTGCCGATCCATTGTACGTTTATTGTACGAAAATGCTTTTCGCCCTGGAGTCCAACAGACACCAAGTGGCGGCCACAGTATCGCATAGATTGTCAGGGATGGATCGAAAAAGCACCTAGCTCCCCGCGATACCGTAAATCACGCATTTCCATTTCTTCGGAACGCCGGCTTGCCGTCTTGATTACCTCCGGGTTGCCCGTCATTCTGGAATAACTCAAGAAATCCTTGCTGCCAGGGGTCTTTTCAACGATTGCCGACTTATCGGTCAGTAGCCGACGGAAACTCCATCGGGCTCAGCCCTTGGTGCAGCAACTCGTTTTCGCTGCTACCCCTCCCATGCAGGATTGGAACTACTGCAGCCGGTGAGGCGATGCAAGCCTGTGGCGAGAAGCAGAACCTCAGATGGCGAGCCTTTTCAGTTCTTCAACTCAGTACGGATTTCCGAGCACTAAATAATCAACCGTGTCCGTTGTCCCCGTGCAGGTAATGGTGAACGAACCCGCAAGTTTTGACGCCTTCGCTCCGCCCGCAGTGGTGTGATCGGTTAGAATTAACGTGTAGGCATTGTTGGCAAGTGGTGTCGTGAAATTGTATGTCACGGTGTTCGCAGCGCACGTTAACGTCCCCCAGTTGTCCGCGTTGCTCCCAGCCGTGCCGTGTCCGATATGTCCGTTTACGAGAGCGAACTCTGGATTGGTGGTAGCGGTGTGCGTACCGTCATCCAGTAAGAATTGTTTTGCACCCGCCACATTCTTGAAGGTAGTAGCGCACCCGACTAAACAATTCCCGGTGACATAAAGGACAGCGTTACCGGAGCCAGCGATCCAAGTCCAATCTTCGTTCCCGACCCCCGCCACGTCTTCTTTCCAATTCCAGTCGGTTCCGCAACCGCCACCAAAACACGTTCGCCAAAGCATAGAGTTCTGGCGGGTAGTTCCGGAGTTATTACTAAATACCATGCGTAGCGACTGTGCTCCCGCCGCTTCAATAACTCCGGGAGTCAGTTGGGACGCGGCGCTATTTGTAGAAAAGGAGTTGATATAGGGGAAAACGAGACTACCGACGTCTGCCGGGTTGGTTGTGTCCGCGGTGACCATGCACGCTACGTCATGCGCCTTGTTAGAAGAATCCACGCTTCGCAACGCAGGCACCGCAGTAACTGTACCACCACTGTTGTCTGTAACAACCGACGCACACTCGTTCCCCTGTGAGGTTGGCGTAGAGCCGTTGGGACGCTCAAATTGTATCGGAACCTTGACCTCTTTCATCGTTGCGCTCAACCTTTCCAGCCAGCTTGCGTTATCTGGAACGTGGTTTACGTAGAAGTTGATGGCATTTGCACCGCCATGAATTTGCAAGCCCACAACGTTACCACTGCCGTCCCCCTCCGTACCGATCCCGATGTCAGTGGCCGCCAGCGTCCGCCGTCCGAACTCAAAGCCGGTACCTATTCCACCGGTTTGCTCGGTAAGCGATGGGTTGCTATCCCAGATAGTTTCCGTATCGGCGGAGAGTGCTGGGAAGGGGCCGCCAAAGTTGATACGTCCAGTTTGAGGGGTGGCCAACTGAACCCCTCCTTTTTCGGGCGCATTGTTCAACAAAAGCGCTGGGTATAGTGAGCAGCACCCTGGATCTTGCGGACTCAGTTGGAGGTATCCCTTGGCAGTCGTCAGGCATCGACCGGAGGTCACTCCGCCCAGAACCGAAGTTTCATTAATGGTGAACAAGGGAATAGAGATCGGGGTTGGAGAATTTATACAGGCCCAGGTTCCCGAATAAGTTGGCCAGCCGCTGAATGGCCCGTTGTATGTATTTCCAGCATTCGACATCACTAGCCCGCCCGGTGCAAACTCGATCCAGGGATAGAAGGGAACAGACCCGGCATCTTCAGTCAAGACCGTATAGCTTCCCAAGGCTGCGGGAGCGACGTTGTCAACCGAAGTACAAACGCCCTTTACATTGCAATTGCTTGCGTTGAATACAACGTTCTTGACGAGGTAGTTTGCGGTTCCGTTCGGGGCGATGACGCTGCTGTCAGTTGTGTTGGGCGCAGTTACGCGAAGAATGTCCGCCGAAAGCGGAGAGTTCGCGTCAGAGTGAGGAACGAAAAACTTCAGTGTTGTCGCGCACGAGGTTGACCCGTTCACGCAATTGCTGGCGCTGGGATCACTTACATTGCCATACGCGATGGGAATGGGAACACTTTCTGTTCTTGTGGAGCCGTTCATGTTGCTGTAGACGAGGTACCAGGTAGTAAAAGCTTGCCCCGGTGTGTTCGTTGCAGCCTGCGGCCATCCATTTGTGAACGACATGGGGCCCGTGCGAACCAGGTTATAACCCTGGTCAATCATGCCGGCCGTACCAAGCGCTACGTCGATCGGGTTGCTGACGAGTCCTGTTTCGTCGTGGATATGCTTGAGGGTAACGTTGCCAAAACCCCCACCGGCTTTGCTGATTTTGTAGCCGTAGTTCTCGTACCCTTGGCAAACACTGTCTTCCAGGGAAAGATCGTTGCCACTATACCAGTTAACACAATTTATACTTGCCTGGCCAGAGAGATCGAGTTTGCTGCCATACAGAATACCTGCGTTGATACTAAAGGGTCCAGGGGCAAACAAATATGCCGATTGGTAGTCAGCATTCATCACAAATGGGTAGCCGCCTGGTTCAATGTTGGTGACTTTTGCCGCCTGATCGTTGTCGATCCACAGCACGCCACCAAATGTCCCATTAGCGCTTCCATAGATGGACAGCCCTTCGAAGGACGAACCTTGTGCGTTATCTTCGACTGGGAAGTTGATACCTCCAACGAGGTCGTACCCGCTTTGATGACCTCCTAACGAAGTTAGTCCGGGAGAGCCTTGCACGATCTGAATAGTTCCGTTGATTTTCCCCGGAGTACACGTTCCGCCAACCACTTGCACGAATTCGCCCGTTCCGAATCGCGTGGAGGCATAGCCGCTGTTGGCTCCGTTCAGCCAGAGCCATTGGTTCTGCACACGAGCATTGAAACTTGTCGGACACGTTGGGATTGTTAAAGTAAGTGGTTGCACAGCCCAGCCGACCGATACTGCGGGAGTGGTCGTGGTGCTGGAGAACATAAACGAGCAAGGCGGCCCGATGACAGTCGAAATCGTGTGGCTTCCGTTATATCCGAAAACACTGGAACCGATAATTGTGACGCTCGAGCCATTCGTAAAGTTAGCGGGACAGGCGATTCCCAACCCGGTGGGGCCGGTGAAGGTTGCGGTTGTACCATTACCGGTGATGCTGCCAATTGGGACCGTGGCGCCGGTCCCAGCGACAATGGAGGTCGGGGAGGATGGCGATACCGTGAACGAAGTAGCCCCAGGCTGGAATCGCATATTGCGGACGGTTGCACCTGTCCAGCTATTGGAATTGCCCCAACCATTGGAGTAAGTGTTCCCGAGTTGGAGACAATTGGCATAAAAATCGCACTCTACGTTCGATCCCGGCCCTTGAAGAACCATCTCAGACTGGCTGATGTACAGTGGAGCATAAAGATGTGTCGGCGTGGTGGAATCCGCTCCTGGGTGAACTGGAAGAACGATGGTGCTATTGAGACCAGTGGAGTAGCGTTCAGCCTCTTGTGCCCCGCCCGTAGCTGAGCCGATGGAGTACCCCGCAATATGGGAATAACCTGTTACGACTTGGATTGTCTCGCTGCCGCCCGAGCAGGGCGTTCCTCCCATAATAGGGACCGGCTCGCTGGGGTTCGTGTCCGTGGATGCTTTCGTGATGTAGAGCCAATGAGGAGTAAGATTGCCATAAGTGTCTGTTGGGTTGACGCCGAGCGGGCAGGGATTCAATGTGAGAGTGTTTAGTCCTGCTGAAAGTGAGCCCGACGGGGACTGTGACCACGTGAACTGATCGGCGTATAAGACGCCTCCGGAGTCGTTGACGTTGAAGCGAGTGCCGGCGGGCTGGACAATGGACTGGCTGCCGGTCGGATTGGTGACCACATTCTGGGCGAAGAGTGACAGCGGGAAAAATAGGATCGCAGTGAAAGCAGCCTTCATCGACATACAGCACCTCCGATGAGATCCTATGCCTCGAGATCGAGGCCGACCTATTAGCGTCATTGGTTCCGATGGCTGAGTTGTTCAAAGCTTCCGGAAGGTCCCGATATCCACGGCCACCAGGCCGGAACGTTAATTCTCCGATTGGCACGAGGTCAGTGACGACACAGAGCCGAACCCCACCGGTCATGATCGTTATCGGCCGTTGTGAATAACGCTGAGGGCTGATGGACCAGGTCTGATTGCAACTATCTGTGCTGTTGGCTAGTGCCTAGCAGTAAAGCACAGGAGCTGAAGTGTGACGCCTTGCGTCCTCCGCTTAGTAGCAGATCAGCCTACAGGAATCGCGGAAACCGCTGCGAAGGTTTGTACGTCGCGGATGTGGGCAGCCGCAGTATCGACTTCATCTCATATACTGTTGGCAGCGTCCGCTATGATCTGAATTTCAAATCTCCTCTTAAGGTATCCGTGCTGGGTAAGTCTCCATCCGTGAACGTTCGCGCGGTGGCGGTCACGCCAAAAACGTACTACCGGATGGATACGTTCGTAAAGCATGGGGTTGCCCTCGTTTGGCCGGTTATGGACGTACTTCTGCCGGAACATTTAACCGATAACAGGATTGGCATCATTGGTTGGACCGGCGCCGAAAGCACTAAGGTATTCGTCCCGGTCAAAGTGACAACCGAAGGCGCGACTGCGGCAACGCCCGCGATGGATCACGTCACACTCTTGGCTCAAACTTCATTTGACGCCGACTCTTATCAAGTGGCGCTGGGCGGACGATCCGCGAGTTATCGCGTGGGCGCTCGAATCGAATTGTAAGAAGTAAGACCCCTTCGAGAGGACCGCCGTCAAAATCTCAGCTTCATCCCGAACTGGATTTGACGGGCGCCGGTCGTGAGGTCCGGTTGCTTCACCTCAGAGGTAGACTGGCCAAAGGTGCCGGGATTTGAAGTGAGGTTTCCGGGCTGGCCGAACCAGACGCGATTGAACAAGTTGTAGCTCTCGGCCCGGAGTTGCAGGTTGACTCGCTCAGAGAGGCTCAAAGTTTTTTGCAGGGTCATGTCCCAGTTGTTCACTCCGGAGCCGCGATAACGGTTGCGGCCGACGCTACCGGCGCTGCCAAAGGGAGCGTCGGGGAAGAATGGATTGGCAAGTGTGCCGGGGTTCGGTCCGGTCTGCGCGCGCGGATTGCTCACCACAGCCGGCGTGCCAGCGGGATTGAAATCCGGACGCTGCGGTTGGCCGGTGTGGGCCGTATCGGTGGCAGTAAAGATGTCGTAGGCAAGGCCGCCGGAGAAGGTCGTGATCCCGGCCACTTCCCAGCCTTCGAAGATCTTGCCCGCGAAACCTTCGGCCAAGTGGTCATGCCCGCGACCGACTGGAAGTGCCCAGGAGTAGTTGAGCACCAGCCGTTGTCTCACGTCGAAATCGGAATTTCCTCGCTCAGCGGCGAGGTCGAGGGAGTTGCGCGGAAATCCCTGGTTGCCGGCTGCGGGCGTCAGCGGGTCGGAGGAGTTATCAATGGCATGCGCCCACGTGTACGCCGCCTGGAACATGAGGCCGTGCGACATTCGCTTGGTAAGGTTCGCTTGCAAGGCGTGATAGATGGACGAAGCGGCGTTGTTGAAAACTTCCGCGTGCAGGAAAGCATTGTTGTTGACGGCATCGAAAGGCAAGGCGCCGGACTCGGTGCCGAACCAAAGATTATTGAATTGCAAGGCCTGGTTACATTGCTCCGGGATCGGTTGACTGGCACAAAAGGCTTCCAACTGTGCCACAAGAGCCGGTTGCGGAGGATTACCATCCACCAGACGAAGCAGTCGCGTTCCCCTCGATCCCACGTAATTCACTTCCAGGAGCACGCTGCTGGTCAATTCGTGCTGCACCCCGAAATTCCAGCTCTGGCTGTAAGGCATGCGCAGGTGCGGATCAATGATGAAGGGGAGATCACCCGTCCCCTGGGTCGCCACGGATGAGGTTGGCAGCGAGGGCGGCGCCGGCAGCGTGGAAACCGCGGGGCCGATGCACAATCCCAGCTGACTTTGAACCTCCGGGGGAATGCATGGCGGGGCACCGAACAAAGGCTGGAAGAATACCTGCTGGAAGGGCGGGTTGCCGCGCGCGAGTCCCAACAACTGGCCGAAAAGCCGGTCGTGGAAAATACCATAGCCCGCGCGAATCGAGGTCTTGCCATCCCTGAAAGGATCCCACGCGATGCCGACGCGCGGCTCAAAGTCGTGCCAGTCGTTGCTGTAGAGCGGCGGAAGACCGTGCTCCTTCTGTCCGGCGACCGTGAAGGTGAACGGTGCCGGCCCGCTGGGGTCGGCAAAGAGCGTGGAGAGCAGGTTATTGACTTCGTAGGGCACGCCGTTGAACTGGTAGCGGAGCCCGTAGTTCAGAGTGAGGTTGGGAAGGATTTTGAAAGTATCCTGAGCGAAGGCGGCGAAATCCTTCTGCCGGAATCCGCGGTAATCATCAGCGGTACGCTTGTTGTTCTTGTCGAAAAATTGCGCTTGGGTCACAGATCCTACGGTTCCGAACAGCGACCATACCATGTCCTGCAGGGTCGCGTTCGAATCCACTTGCGCATTGCCAGTAATAAATGCAGTCATCGGGAAGTTGGGCGAGCTGAAGTTCACGAAGTTATTGAAATCAGTCGTGGGCCGCGAGATAAAGTTGTTGGTGCTGTTGGAGTAGGCGTCGCGCGTCTCCACCCCGAACTTGAAGGTGTGGCGGCCGCGAGCCCAGGTCACGTCGTCCCCGATCGTGTACGTGCCACTGAACCGCTTCGAGCCGTTTCGATCTACGATCACCAGACAGCCGAACCCGGCGACGCTGCCAGGCAATGGAAGATCGAACCCTCGCCCATACGGATCGGCCTGACTCAGGCTGTCGAAAACGTTCAATCCTTCGCAGGTGAGCGGGAAATTGATCCGGTTTCCACCGAGCCGAAAGTTATTCACCAGCCTGGGATCGATCACCGAGGTCAGCTGCAGAGATGCATTCTGCCTCCGCTGCGAGGTTCCGGTGCCTCCCAGGCCAGGCAGGAAATCGGTGTGATCGAAGTTGGGATCCTGGTAGCGGTTGAAAGTGTACCGCACGGCCAGAGTTTCGCTCTGGGAGAAGTTGTGATCCAAGCGCACGCTGAAGTTATCGGCGGTCGTTTGCGATGGGCTGGGATAGAAAAGCACGCCGCGCACGTCGTCGACCGCTGGGCCGTTCGGCGCGGGATACAACGCCAGGATCTTCTGCATGGTCGGATCCAGCTGCAAGCCGAAGATATTGTTTTGCGAAGTGGGCGTGCTGACATCGATCGGCTGGCCCGTGTAGGTGAATTGACCTTTCTTGAAAGCCTGGGTCGGGACGATGCTTGTGTTCGTGAGAGTTGTAGAGAATCGATCGCCGTCGTAGTTCGCGAACCAGAACGTCCTGTCGCGCCGCAGCGGCCCTCCGGCGGAGACTCCAAACGTGTTGCGGGAGTACGAGTCCTTGGGTACGACTTGCCCCGCCGCATTGGTTTCATGGTTGAAATAGTCGCGCGCGCCCAGGGCGTCGAAACGCCCGAACCAGTAGACGTCGAAATGGAAATCGTTGCTGCCGCGCTTGCTCACAATGTCAATCACCGCCCCCGTGTTGCGGCCGAACTCGGGAAGAAAGCTGCTGGTGATGACGCGAAACTCTTGCACTGAATCGGGATTCAGCGAGGTCAGGCCCGGCTGGGGCAGCGTCAAGCCAGGGATCTCGGCATCATTGTTATCCGTGCCGTCCAGAAGGAAGTTGTTGTTGCGCTCGCGCGAACCATTCACCGAAAGGCCCTGCAAAATGGAATTGCCCTGAATCGCGCCAGGGGAAAGCAAGATCAGTTGATAGGGATCGCGCAGAATCATTGGCAAATTCTCTATCTGTTCGCTCCTTACGATGTTTCCGATCTGGGCGTCGTCCAAGTCCAGCGGCGCAACCTCTTCTCCGCGAACCGTGATGGTTTCGGTGGTCGCGCTCGGGACCAGCGTCGGGCTGAGGTTTTGGACCTGACCCACGGTGAGTTCCACGCGGGAATACTCCACTGTCTTGAAGCCCGGCCGTTCGACCAGCACATCGTAGGCTCCCGGAACCAGGCTGGTAATCCGATAGCTGCCAGACCCGTCGGTGGTGGTGCTGCGCGAGACGTTAGTGGCAAGGTTGCGGGCAGTAACTTTGGCCTGAGGCACAACCGCTGCGGTTGCGTCCGTGACCGTACCGCTAATGGAGGCGGTCTGTCCCACTCCGGGCCGGGAGATGCACAAGAACAAGAGAAGCAAAGCCGAAGCGGAGAGGCGCCTCATCATAGGACTGCTCTCGGGAAGGATATCTCACCTATAAGAATTCGGCGACCCCCAAAATGGTTGCCCCATTTCCGGCGTGCCCGAAAAGCCTAGCGCGGCAAGATCTCTTTCAGTGCCCACTCAATCTTATCCACCTCTTCACGGATGACTCGGATCGACTGCTGGTTCTTCACGGGGTGGGCCAACGGAGTGATTCCTTCCAGAGCGCTGCGGATTTGATGATTCCGAGCACAAATGAAGTTAAGCCTCGCACTCCTCTGCTTCCGATTCCGGTAAGCATCCCCAACGACCTTAGTGGCGAGCCAGGCAAAAACCAAACCGAACAAAACCTCGATCGGAATGCGATCAGTCGCACCGTCAAACTCTGAGAACAGGAGTCGGTAGACCGCCTCCCCCATGCCAAACGATGCGAACAATACAGTTGCGCCGAACAAATAAACTCTTAATCGTTCCATTGGTTGAAAGCGTAGGGAGTCGTTGCTTCCGTCACGTAGCCGCACAAGGTTGATCGCCATGATCCCCCCAGAAAATGATTGGTCACTGTTCCGGATTCTATCCAGCGGTACAGTGCCGATTTTTTCTGAAATGATAACTTGAAATTGCCACCAACGCGGCGCTACTTTTTGACCCGGCTGAGGTTCCGGTGGACCTACCGCGACGGCGAAACCTCCAGACCACGGTCAATCGCGTTTGTAGAGTCTGAGACGGCAGTACATGCGTCTTCTTCACGACGTAAAATCACATCCATACCGCGACTTTTCGCCATTTGACGACTCCAGCCGCGCCAAAGTCGATTGGAATAGCATTTTGGAATCGCCAAATGGCCAGAACGGCTGGCAATCCGTGAATTCATTTGTAGCCGACTACTGGTTGCGCCTTCTGGGATGGTGCCGGAGTGACGGGCAAGCCGGAAGTCATCGGTTCGTCCACGGATTAGTACCCACAAACGCCCTTGCGGCTATCGGTTGGTTGATTAGCCAGAAACGGGCTTGTGGGAAGTGATGACCATGGACAACCCTCCTTATCCACCAAACACCATGATCCTGCGATACTCACATTGCGACAAATTGATCTGGACCGCAAGACCTTGAAGAGCGCATCGAAAAGCACGATGGAAGAAGGCCACGCCAACCCGGCCCCGAAGCAGGTCAAGAGGAGACTCGAAGCGCGAAAGCTAAGAAATAGTCTTCCAGGGTATCCGGCGGGATCTCAAACGTTCGCTCGCCCGCAAAACTATCAAAGCTTCTCGCAAGCGGGCGATCTCGCTCCAGCGAGTCCGCCATCGTTTGTCTTCTAGCGTAAGGTCGATGAGTTCTAGCGCCCGCTCGAGAGCTCTGTCTGTTCCTCGTCTCGCGCTTTCTGCCAATGGATAATGCGGCCGACCTCGCTTCCAATATTGGCGAGTTTCGCACTCAATCCCATGCCCTGCCACTTCTCGCGGGAGAGTGTTTTGTGGACTGGAGTCATAAAGATGTTATTCAATCAAAGTGCGTCGATCTCCTGTATCTTGCTCCGGAGACCAGGATCTTTGATTTCCATGGACCGGTTGCCGGTCGCTGGACGAATGTTGATGAGTGCCGTGCAGGTAAGCCCCTCCCAGCGGTCCGGCCCACGCAAATCAGCCAAAAACCTTCCAAAGTGAGTTCCTCCGCAGCGGCTGGATTCCGAGTCGCAAACCGGCAGTGATGCGCAGCTGGATTTTGCCGTTAGGGCAACCAGCGTCAGTCCGCGGGTAGTAAACTGTATCTCGCTTTTAGAGTACGAGACGTTTTGGCGGTTAGGATTGGCGCTAAATGGGCGGGGGGAGATGTACAAGATCGGCTGGAAGCGGATCTGAAGAGCTATGATGATGATGTTCACTTAGCCCAGTAGCTGCCCCCCTGACGCAGGGGAACCGTGAGTGGGCCGGGATACCGACCAAGTGACTCCGCTCGGAGCAGAGATTCAAGTGACCTACCAAAATCAAGTGGCTGTTCCGGGAGCGATCCGGTCTCGCCAGCATCTTGCGGCCCAGGGCGCGAGATTTGTGCCTGCCGGTGGGGTAGAACCCACGTCGCTGCCTATCACCCCAGACGGGGTGACGTACAACATGGCACAAGAGGCCGCCTGGATCGATAGCGACCATTTTGCAGTGGGCCGCTGGGACGGCTCGTTGAGCATTTTCGCCTTCAACGACTCACCTACGTTGGGGCCGATCATCACCAAGGCAGCTACTACGCCCGCATTCGAAGGAGTACAGATGATCGCTTGGTGTGCTCGGGGCGTGCTGGCCACCTCGAATGATGATAACTCCGTCGTAATGTGGCGGAGTCAGAGTGCAAAGTGGACGGATCTGGCGGTGGTTGCGACACTCAAGTACGATCCTGCGTGGGGTGTCGCAAACAGTGGAGACTCGGTGAAATTAGGTTCCCGGCTCTACTTGGTAATTGGGCATGCTAACGGGTTTGTGTCCATTTGGCAGGGCCCAGCTGACGGCATCGGCCTAGAGCTCATTAAGGGTGTTGATGTTCGGAATTCTCATCCGACGAACCCGTGGGGCCTGCATAACATCCGTGGTGTTGTCCCCGCCATTTGGAACGACAAGAACGCTTACGTAGTCAGCGGTTCGGAAGATGGTTATCTGTCGGTTTTGCGGCTGCCGGACGGTAAAATTTTGTCGCAGACGATCTTTAATCCTGAGGCGCAACGTGGAATCAACAGTGTTGCGGCCTACGGGGCCAACCTGCTCGTGGCGAACTGTGCCGTAGGCGCCAGCGACAAGAATCTTTGGTACTACTGGATTGATCCGCACGACTGGAGTATCAAACTTCGGGACAGCGCGAACCTCCAAGTGAACCTCTCCGCACCGCAAGTCTTCAATTTCTGCGCCATATGGGCGTTTTTTGAGCAGCGGCCTTGCTTCTTCTCCTCAACCGAGGAGGGTGCGCTGTGGATGGGAACAGTGAATTCCGATCGACACCTATCCATTATTGGCTACCAACCGATCCATGACAATTTGGGGTCCGCGTTGGCCTTTAACGCAAATGGAGATCTTGTGGTGGTCAACTACAATTTGTATGAATTTAAGATGCCGACCGGACATTCTGTCGATGCTGGGGACAACCCCGAACGGTTGCCGTTAAGCCTGTGGCGGTCCTTGACGTGATCAGTAGACGGGGTATCTCTTCAGCCACAAAAGGGCCATGTCTTTGGCGGTCGGAAACCAAACAAGGGAACCATAACCGATGTCCAAACCTCGAGCTGCAGTTTCATGGAGTGGCGGCAAAGACTGTTGCCTAGCTTTTTCCCGATCGCGTGCGGCGTTTGAGATAGCGGGGCTTATAACGATGTTCACGGAGGATGGTTCGCGAAGCCGGTCTCACGGCTTGCGGCCTGAAGTGCTCAAGGCGCAAGCGGAGGCATTGGGCCTGCCCCTTTTGACCGCCAGAGCCAGCTGGAGCGTGTATGAGGCCGAATTCCAGCGCCTTCTTGCTCGAGCCCGGGCCTGGAATATTACACACGTTATTTTTGGTGATATCTATCCGGATGCTCACAAGGAGTGGGCCGAGCGCGTGTGCAAACACGAGCATCTGATTGCGCTCGAACCACTTTGGGCTGAACCGACCGAAGCTCTGGTGGGTGAGTTCATTTCGGAAGGCGGGAAGGCAACAATCGTTGCTGTTTGCCGGAGTGAACTCGATTCAAATTGGCTGGGACAACCTATCGATCCGGAGAGAATCAAGAAGCTGCAAGCTTTGGGCGTTGATCCATGCGGAGAACGTGGTGAGTTTCACACGCTGGTCACATTCTTTCCAGGTTTCCAGTCTGAGCTGCGATTTCAGGAGATCGGCAGATTGGAGCATGGCGGGTGTTTCATGCTCGACCTTTTGCCCTACTAGGTGCCGGAAAAACGTAGTTCGACTCTCCGGTCACCTGAGAAACTCAGCCTGCATGGATCAGTGCAAACCCGGTGGTGATGATTCTGTCTCATCGCCGAAACCAAATCACGGTCCGCCGCTGCATACCATGAACTCAAACACCGTGGGCGACCGTCCAGTAAAAAAGCTGTCCACGTCAACGGCCCCGAGCTTGCACATCACGGGTGTGAAGGCGAGCTCGTAGAACACGCCGGAGAGGCCGACTGGGTTGAACTGATTGATTACCTGACCCGTGGCCACGTTAACCTCCGCGAAAAAGCCGGTTGGACGACCGTTGAAGTTAGCTCCCCCAACGAAGAGATCCCCAGTGGAATCGAACCTGAGATCCCCTGCGTTTAGAATCTGGATAATCAGGACACCACTATCGAATGCCAGCGAAGTGCCAGTTTGAATGGCGTTGTCGACAAGCTGACGAGAAAACTCGCGAATCTCTCCCGTCCTTGCCGTGTCTTGTCCAGCACCAAGCCCAACAAATAGATCACCCGCGTGATCGAAGGCAATGCCTCCAGGATCTCCAGGGATGGGCCCAATGACATGCTGGGTGGTGCCGGTGCTGAGATTCAGCAGCTCCACCGATCCGGTAAAGGTGCCAAAGGTTTCCCCCTGGCCAAAAAAGAATTCACCGGGATGGCGAAAGGTGGCAAAAATTGAGAACGAGAACAAGCCGATCAGAGTGGCTTGACCGCCTGCGGCGGGCATGGTGAAGATGCTTCCATTGAAAGCCGGATCAGGAAATTTGGAACCGCCTGCTCCCCCTCCGAGGACAAAGAACTGACCGTTGGGCGACGTCCTGATGAAAGCTGGGTCCGTGCCTCCGAGAAAAGATGGGGGAAGCGTTCCAATCGGCACTAACGTTGTACTCCCGATGGACTGCTGGACCGAAACAGTGAAGCCATCGAACGCAACCAGGCGGCCGTTATTGATATAGTCGAATGTCGAAATGAACGATCCAGCGGCAGGTGAGGGTAGAGTGATGCTCTGCGCAGCTGCTGGCTGCGACAATAATACGGTCAGGCTCAAGACAAAAGAGCAGACAATCTTACTCAGATACCGAATGCCCCGCTTGTCCATGGAACCTCCTTCCAGCGCGTAAGCTCTATCGTTCAAGTAAACTGATGAGGGAAGCGCAATGACCCAAGACAATTAAGCAGTATCATCTTGTCTCTCGGATAGGTGCAAAATATTCTTGTTCTGTTCCAGAAATCGAACACTTCAGCTTTGCGAGAGGCAGTTGCCGAAGGAGCCGGTCGCCAACTAGTTGTAATTTGGAGGACAATCGGTTGGAGGATAGATGGAGCTACTCCATCAGCACAAACCTATAGTTTACTCCGCTTCTACCATCTGCCGCAGCGAAATCTCCGTTCTGTCCGTATTCAGAAACTGACCGTATTGCGACTATGGAGGAACTCATAAATCTATCGACAATGCACGTCTGCTGTCACAAATATTCTGCTTGACTCATACGCTGTTAGGGAGTAGGTATGGCGAACTAGCCAGCGGCGAGGCGAATATGCCAATTTTTCCACCTCACACTCGCGCGCGAGGCGAACCGAGTTGAAGGAGGTCTCTGTGGCAGAACAGGTGAACCACGAACAATTGTTGTCATCGCTTAAGGTCCTTGTTTCTGAAACCTGCAAGGCTGGCAATCTCGAGAGCCAGTTGGATTCTGAGAGCGTAACGGTCAAACTCCGCTTCGGCAAGGGATCCTCCGGCGATTTCGCACTCGCTAAGAAAGTTGCTGCACTCTTGGCGCAAGAAACGTTCTAGGTCAGCGCCTATGGCCCGAAACGGTGGAGGGATAACTATGCCATCGACAGCTGTCCAGTGGTTGAACCAATTTGAATTTGAGGACGCCATTCTGCGTTCTGAACAAGTGCGCAAGCCCGTGCTCCTGGACTTTCATGATCCTGCGTGCAAGGGTTGCCAACGTCTCGACGAGCAAGTGTATTCGGCGCCAAGCATAGTCGGCGCCATTACAGATCACGCTATTCCAGTCAGGATAGTGGTAACAGGCGTCGACGCCGTCAGCACGGGAATTATCAACGCTTACATTTCGATTTCAACTCCGAGCATCCAGCTGCTATCTCCGCAAAGAACTGTGTATCACTATTTCCGTGGGTGTCCACGACTGACTGTTTTGTGTGCCAAGCAGATCGCACAAGGGAAGCATCGAGTATACCGGGAATCAGTGGGCCATCTCTCTCCGGAGCTGTTCCTAACGCAGCTCTCACTTGGCCTCGGCAAGAGGGCTCTGCAGCTTCAGCAGTTGGCGTTTGGGAGCAAGTTGTTCCAACAGGTAATTGCAGAGGCTCGAGATGACGAAGCTGCCGGAGAAGCCCGCTTCTGGCAGTCAGTAGTGCGCTCGCGAGCCGCCGTGCCCGGAGCCGCCCTACCGGAGGTACAAGTCTAATGTCCCTGCTCGCGGTAGAGGTAGCAAAATTCGCGAGCTCGTTGCGCAGCTTGCCCGACTCCGCGTTGCGTCAGGATTGGTCGGGTTCCCCAGGAGAACCTGGCTGGCAAGACTACGCCGACAACTTGAGCGACATCTCCTTTTCGATATATCAGAAACTCCGTGCATTTACGGTGGCTGTGTCCGCCCAGCGTGCAACTGAGGGGCCGCGAATGACGGAAACACAGCGTATTCTCGCACAGCATCAACTAGCCTATCGTGACTTCCACGGCGTGTTAGCAGGGGGCCGAGATGAAGAATTGGACCTGACTCCCTTTGAGGGGAAGTGGTCGTTACGCAGCAATATTGCGCACTTGACGCTTGCTGAGTGCTGGAGCCAAGGTCCTCAAGTCCGGCACGCCGTTCACCTGTACCGACGTGGCTTGGAACCTGCTTCGATGGCGCGGGCCAGTGTCGCCGATGATGAAATACCACCCGACTACGGATCCTTGTCCGAGCTCTTAGTACGCTTTGATTCGTGCCATGACAAACTGATTCATGAGTTTGCTGAGATCAGCGACGAAGAGCTTGACGCGCCATCCGTCTATTGGGAAGACGAGCCGGTCAGCATACGCTTTCGACTGTATCGGTTCGCGTGGCACATCCGGAGCCATACAATGCAGGCGGATAGAATTCGCATTGCGCTTGGACACCGGCTGACAGACATGGACCGGTTTGGCCGTCTTTTGTATAGCGCCTTGGGGGATGCAGAAGGTGCGCTTATCGGAGCGGGCGAGAGCCAACGCGAGCTAGAGCGAGATCTGATCGCAAGCATCAATGCCCGCGCCAGCGAATTAATTACGACCGCGCTTTCGTCTGAAAACGCCTAGACAAAACCGCCCCTGCCGAAGTTGGCAGTGATCGAATCGAGGGTAGCTCTTTTCGTCCGGGCGCATGATATCTATCATGCAAGAACCAAGAATTCTCTCAATCAGTAATGCCTTGCCAGAATTGGAGCATCTTGTCCCTGTTCGGAAGCAAGCTCGTCTGGACCTCGTGCGGGCCACTCTTCGGCATGCCAATAACAACACCCCTTATTATCGCCGGGCCTTTGCCGGGCTGAGTCTCGAAATCGATGGCCTCGAAGATATACGACGTTTCCCCTTGCTAGAGCGGAAGACGCTCGCAGCTTGCGGCACCGATTTGCTGGCAGAAGGTGTCGTACCGGAATACGTAGGCATAACGTCTGGAACTACCTTCGGGAATTCCAGTTGGGAGCCCCTGCTCCACTATCAAACCGAGACTGAGCACGACGCCTGGGTCAACCTGTATGGCTCGATGATTGCCAAGGGTGACCGGCCGTTGATGCTACGCCTGATCGATGCTGACCGTGGAGTCGAGGTGGCTGGAGCCTCACCAGGTTGCTTTTCACTCCCGATGGAGAGCCTTTATCACTATGAGTTGATCCTCTCGATTCTCAAGCGAGAATGGTCATTCCCCGGCTTTGCAACCCGCGTGGGGTCGCTCTCCGGGCCCCTCGACATGCTTCAGGTGCTAACTCTTCTATGCCTGGAGCACGAAGTCGATCCCGCACAATTGAGCATTGGCCTGGTAACGACCAGCGGCTGGCAGCTAACAAGCAGATGGCGTCGTTTGCTGGAATCGTATTGGGGGGCGGAAGTTCAAGAGCTTTACGGATTATCTGAGGTGCCGGGCATGTTTGCGGCACGCTGTTCGCGCTGTTCGCACTACCATTTTTCCCCGCTGACGGTCATGGAAGTTTTGCAGTTGGACGGGGACAACCCCGTGGAGCGAGGGATTGGACGGGTGGTGGTTACCGCTCTGTTGCCCCTAGCTTATGCTCAACCCCTCATTCGATATGACACGCAAGAGGTAATCGAAATTGTCGGCGAGTGTGGCGATCACGAGCTTTGCTTTGAGTATCTGGGTCGGCGGTCGCGCCTAGTTCTCCATGATGGTCCTGATGGAAGAGATCTCATGCTGTCGCCGCCTATGCTAACAGAAGTGTTAGATTCGATACCCGACGTAGCCATTTATGAAAATGAAAAGGGCAAGAGATTGGGAGTGCGGATCGCATTTGGGTGGCCTCGGTATATGCTCCGCGATGAAAGCGACGAGATTGGACGGCGTATTGATCTCACCGTCGAACTGCGCTGGTCTCCTGTCCACTACCCATATGCTGCTGAACGCCTTCGCGATTTGCTGCTGCGCCGTTTCTTCGATGCTTCGCCGGCGCTTGCAGGAGCGGTCCGGCGAGATGCCATAAGGTTTGTGGTTCGTCTCGCAGAACCAGGCACCCTGAACTCGGGTCAACCAAATCGATAGGCATCATCAATGATTCTTGGACCGTAAAAGGTTGACGTGCGTCGCGCATGGGGCTGAATCCATCTATGTTCGAGCAACTGGGGGCTCACGCAGTACCAAAGAATCGCCAGCCCGAGCTCGTGCGCGTGCTCGGCATTTGGGAAGCAACCGCCATCGTCGTGGCGAGTATGATCGGTTCCGCAATCTTCGTTGTACCCTCACAGATTACACGTGAGGTCGGGAGCGCCCGCGCTGGCGTTGCAGTGTGGGTTCTCTCGGGCATTTTGAGTCTGTTTGGCGCGATGTCGTTCGCGGAGCTTGGCGCCATGATGCCTCAAGCAGGCGGGCAATATGTTTATCTGCGAAAAGCGTACGGTCCGTTGGTCAGCTTTCTTTTCGGTTGGACCCTGTTCCTGGCGGCCCAATCCGGGGGTATCGCAGCTGTCGCGGCGGGATTCGCTCGCTATCTTGCAACATTTCTGACGTTGTCTGTCGGGCAACAACGGCTTGCAGCAGGAGCAGTCATCCTTGTCCTCACCGGAATTAATTATTGCGGAATACGGCAAAGCGGACGAATGCAATCCCTCCTCACCGGAATCACCACCGGCATTGTGGTCCTGTTGTTTTTGCTGGGCTATCTGCTAGTGCGAGGAGTAGCTGCGTCGAGCGAGGGCTCGCTGCCAGGTCCGGTGGGGATCGGTTTTCTGAGTTCTTTTGGCGTCGCCGCGGCGGCAGCCTTATGGGCATATGACGGCTGGAACACCCTCACGTTTGCTGGTGGAGAAATAAACAAACCCGAACGCAACATTCCCATCGCTTTGCTCGGTGGAACAGGGCTGGTGATCGTGATGTATGTCGGCCTAAATCTGCTCTACTACCATGTCCTGACAGTGCCGGAGATCGCACGCTCACCTAGAGTTGCCGCCGATGCGGCAACTCGGATTCTAGGCATCCGAGGTTCACAGGCCGTGGCTGCCGCGATCGTGATTTCCGCGTTTGGTAGCGCGAATGTTTCGGTCTTAGCGGGGGCAAGAGTTTACTACGCGATGGCGCAAGATGGGCTCTTCTTTGGCTGGTGCGCCGCCGTCCACCCCCGTTTTCGCACTCCGCACCACGCGTTGATCGCACAAGCTGGTTGGTCGGTGCTACTCGTTTCAATGGCCGGCTATGAGCAACTCTTTACCTACACGGTGTTCGCAGCTTGGATCTTCTACGCGCTGACCGCCTTTGGGTTAATCGTACTGCGCTGGACCCAACCGCAATGGCCTAGACCATACCGAGTAGTGGGTTATCCTTGGGTTCCTCTCGTTTTCGTAGTTACGGCCATGCTCTTCATGGCGAACACCGTCGTTCGAAATCTTCTTGAAGCAGGACTCGGCGTCCTGCTCATGGCATTGGGAGTGCCGGTCTATTTCTTTTGGGCAAGGAAAGCGATCGTCGGCGAAGAACGCCGACTGAACAAGACCGACGAATGAGCACGACCTGACGGTCAAGTGCTCCCAACACGCAACATTCGTCGTCATCCTTTGGTTGAATTTTGCTTTGGTTCTCTGACCTGCCAAATCGAGCGTCACCTGTTCTCGGAATGTGCCTGGGGAAGAGCTTCGAGAAGCGGGGGACATTGTTCCACCTGACTGCGAAACCACGGAATTCCATATCACGAAACGAGCGCTCTAGATTTCTACCGTTGAGACTCCTGTCCCGCCTGAATACGGTCAGTACTCAATCCGTGAGCGGACCCGACCGCGTAGTACCGAATCCGTCGCCCCGGGAGGCTCTGTTCACGCAGCCGTCGAGAACGTTCCAATAATCGAAATTAAAACCAAAACTTGCTGCTTCATTTAGTTACAGGCGTACACTAACTGTTTGTAGTTTTTCGGTTAGTTATTGTTGAGGATTCGCCTAAGGGGTAATGATGGCCATCACTTAGCGTATGGGGGGGACCTGAGCACCTGATCCTATACCTGTGTGTTCCGGTAGTGGAACAAAACCACAAAATCCTTTCCGCCATCGTCAAGATTATGTCACTGTAAGAGGCTAGGGGTGTGTTCGCATACTCCGCGGTGCCTAGCCAAATTGCGTGCCCCGACTCTGGCGAGACATCCACCGGAAGACAGTCACTGGGATGAGATCATGTCCGTCGCGTTTGTGGGCTTCTCATGGACGTATATTGCACCCGGAGGTACTGTGGGTGTATTTCTCCATGGCTTCTCTCCTGATGACTTCGCCGTTTACTGCATCACCCCTTCGAGCGGCAACCGGCCGGGGTTTGTTCCCAAAGCTGAATTAAGTACTGGACCGGTACAGGTTCATGTGGACGGAACGATTGCCCGGATCGCATGGGTCACTAATCAATCTGAATCGAACGGTGGACCGCCAACTCCGGCGGTCGATTTGAATGTACTGCTGGAGCCGCTGCGGCGTTGAAGGTAGTGATTGGAGCAGAGTCGAATGGCAACCGTCAAGGCGCACATCTGGCACGATTCCCGAGGTAAAATCCTTGCGGTCGGCTACATTCCTCCGGGTGCGCTGAACCATCTTCGAAGCGTGGTTCCCGTGGCACGCAAGAACCAGCTTGTTCTGAAAGCGGATGTCTCGCAAGAGTCGTTGGCCAGCCTACACTCCACGCACCGAGTGGATGTGAAGAAAAAGAGTCTGGTCGCTAAACCCAAGAATAGTTGACCTTCTCACGAAGACGACAATCGTCACCTCGGATTCGTTGATCGGTTGCGGAAGAGTCCTGGAGAACCTGCCGATGGCTAACATTGAGAAGCTTAGTTTTGATTCTCCTCACGAACGGGCCCTAATCATCTATCCCCGGCTGCCATTGATCAATGGCATCTTCGATCTTGGTGCAGGGGTACTGATCGCAGCTCACAAGCCCCACGAGCATATCAAAGAACATCTGCACGACCACCTGCACCACATGCACATCCGCTACGGATTTGAGTTTCCAAGCCAGTCTCTTCTCGGCATCGACAACGCGGCGTTGTTGGTGATGATGATGATCAAAGTTGAGCATCGGGTGGACTGTAATCCCGTCTTTGTGGCCCTGGGAAATGGCAACGAAGGAGTATGCCTAAAGATTGGGGCAGCAGATGTTCATTGGGTTCACAGCGAGGACGCAGGCAAGAAAGCGACCAAACTCTACGAAGCCACGGGACGCAAACTCCCCAAGGGCTATTACTTTTCGGGCTTCTATACGAGCGATGCCGAAGAGCGCAGCGTCCGTCGCTATTCAAAAGAAGAACTCAAGCGCGCTATCGGCTTTGGACTCCGCGCCGATCAGCACTTCCAAGCCACCTGGCGAGAGCCAAAGGACGAGCCAATCGAGCCCTATCCCGTCACCATCTGTCTGGCTGACGATGAGACGTCGTACCACATCTTCTTTGAGCTTCGACCCACCATTCCTCTCGGTGCGTTCTAACGGAGAACGTCGGTGGCTAAGGTGATTTGTGTACACGGCGAATTGGTCGGCCAGCGACTGATCGCGAAGACCGGGCAAGTAATAGCCGAAGTGGTTCATGTGACGAGTGAGCAGAGACCGGAGGGCCCGGCCGAAAACGCTTTTCTTCTGGTTGAAATTGGCGAAGTTGGGCGGAACGGGCGTTACATCTCATGGATCAACTACTTCGACTTGGACTATGCATCGGCGAAAGAAAGGAACTCCTGGCGGCTGGTCGAACCAGCTCGGGAGTATACGCAAAGCCTGTTCTGGATGCCTTTTGGTTGGCCTGGCGCAAACCGCGTTCCTACGATTGGTGACTCTGTGCTCGCAAAGGAAGAACGGAAAGTTGCTTGAAAGCGAATTCCGGGCTCCGGTCCGGCAACCAATGGAAACCACAGCCGAGAATGTTGTTGTGATGGGAACAGCGATCCATCCGCTACTTTCTAAATACGACGAGATGCTCTTATGCCGAATGATACCCCCATCTTGCGGTGGCGCTGGGTGCTTTGTATCGTCTTAATTGCTGGTTTGGAGTTAACCGGCGGACCGCTGAACGTTCTTGCGCGAGGGGGCGGCGGGGAGCCGTCCAGCAAACCAGAACTCCGTATTGGTATTGTGGGTGATCAATATGGAGTATTAAACATTAACGATGACCCATATCCCACTCTGAGGCAAGGGCTCGCTCTTCTTGCACAGAAGAAAGTGCAAATCATCCTGCACGTGGGTGATTTGATTGAGGGTGTTGGACAACCTCCAGCCGAATATGCGGCTCGCTTTAATCGAGCCGCCGGAATCCTAGACCAGGCGCAGATTCCCTGGTTCCTCACCCCAGGCGATCACGATGTAAACCCGCAAGAGTGGACCCCTAATTCAAACGATCACTCGATTGAGAAGCTCTTCTTTTCAAACTACCACTCACGCCGGCCGAACCTGACTCCGCAACTCTACTATAGCTTCGATGTTGGCGGGTACCATTTCATCGCGCTGAACTCGCTGGAACATTTGCGAACCGAGCCGCGCTGGGGCGATGTGTTTCTCAGCGGGATCTCGGACGAGCAATTCGCTTGGCTAGAGGAAGACCTTGCTCAGCATCGATCGTCTCCTGGCATCATTGTCTTCACTCATCAACCCTTGTGGTACAACTTTGGCGCCTGGCAGCGGGTGCACCGGCTATTGCGCAAATACCCAGTGCGGGCCATCATTGCTGGCCATTTCCACTACAGTCAGGACGAGGGGGAGATCGATGGTATTCGCTACCTCGTTGTTGGGGCCACCGGAGCTGGGGTCAAGAAAGGTAGTCCTGAGGCTGGAGACGCTCAAGTCGTCACCCTGATGACCTTGGAAGGTGAGAGGGTGCAGCTAGAGTTGTTACCTATCGGCTCCGCGCTTCCAACCAATTTCTCAAGCCGCCTTGATATGGATCGAGTGCAGGCACTGGGTGTCGGGCTGAGCAATTTGGACCTTTGGCAGTGGGACGATAGCAATACCATATGTCTAAAAGACGGAAAACCCGTAATGCCGTACCAGGGAGACATGCAGGCCGTAGTTCAGCTTCGAGCTATCGGCAATCCCATTGACATTCCCGTCGGCGTGGAGATTCGAGTTGAGGCCGACGGTCTCAAGCCCATGCGGGGCAAATTTGCTTCCGATCTCTGCGCAGCACAGTCCGGAGAAGCATGCGTCGTCCCACCCGGTAAAAACGTAAAGATGGCTAATAACTCGGCCGTCGAGTTTCGATGGCCCGATAAGACCGAGGTTCCGACCGTTCCTCCGGTGGAAACATTGCCCGTTCAGTGGGAAGCTCCTCTCGGTGCTGCAGGCGCGGCGATTAAACCTGGAACGACCCTACACGTTAAGCTGAGGTTCTCGATTCAAGGGGAGGGCGGAGTCAGGTATTTGGAGAGTGATCTCCAAAGGGTGGTGAATAACTGTGGCCGGACCTACGCGCTCTCCGGAACGATACTTACACCACACGGTGTGATCGATAACGGAGTCATCTTGGTCGTGAACAGCACGATCCAAAGCATCGGAACTGATGTTCCCCTACCGGCGGGGACTTCCGTACTAAAGACTGATGGCATTATCTCCCCTGGGCTCATTGACCTCCACAACCATCTCGTATGGAATGTGTTTCCTCGCTGGACTCTTCCTTCGACCGTAGGGAACAGGTATGACTGGCTGGCCCTACCAGAATATACGGCGCGTTTGAGCGGCCCTGAGGGTGCTTTGATTAACAGGGACATGGGCTGCGATATGGAACGTTATGCCGAAATCAAGGCGCTGCTGGGCGGCGCAACTTCGATCGTGGGCAGTTTCTCACCTACAGATAGTGACCCGCACAGGAACGATTGCGACCGTGGCTTGGCTCGCAATTTAGATTTTGTTTCAGGCCTCTACTCCGCAAACATGAATCAGGAACCACTCCGGTACGAGGTATTCCCATTCGAACTGGGGTGGCAACAAGCACAAAGCATTCGCGACGGGTTGGCATCGAGGCAGCTGAAGACGCTCCTTATCCACGTAGCGGAAGGCAAGGACGCGAGTGCTGATCGAGAATTCAGAATGCTCAGAGCCAGCGGTTTCCTACGACCGGGCGTTAGCATCATCCATGGCGGACCGCTGCGGCCCGCCGAATTCCGAGAACTGGCTGCGAACGGAGTGGGCCTGATCTGGTCTCCCCGCAGCAACTTCGAATTGTACGGAAAGACCACGGACGTCGTAGCGGCTAAAGAAGCCGGAATAACGATGGCACTTGCCCCCGATTGGAGTCCGACGGGAAGCAGTAGTGTTCTGGAAGAATTGCACTATGCCTATCAATGGAATGGCAAGCAATCTCCGAAACCGTTTGAGAACGGGGAATTGATCGCATTGGCAACAGCAAACCCTGCTAGGCTTGCCGCTGTCAGTGACAAGATCGGAGCGCTCGTCCCAGGGATGGCTGCCGACTTGATTGTTCTTCCGCGTAAAGGGGAGTCGGCGGCCTCTGCTTTGTTGGAGGCTCAGCCCGGAAGCGTGAAGCTTGTGGTGGTGGGAGGTCGCCCGATATTGGGTGACCCTGAACTCATGCGTAGCCTGCTGCCGGGTCGGACCCTCGACTCGCTAACAGTTTGCGGACGACCGAAAGCGTTAGACATTGCGGAGGATACGGCTGGCGAATCGTGGAAGGAAATTGAGACTCATTTGACGAATGCGCTCGAACCTTTTCACATTGCACTAGCTCCTCTTGCCGAATGTCACTAATGGAACGGTTCCTCCGCCCAGCCGGCTATGCACATTTATAGCTTGCAAGAGTTGGGAAAAGAGTCACCGCCCCGCCTGCACCCTTGACCCCACTTTTAAACGATAGTATAAGTTTCGAATCTGGTTTTTATCGGGAAGAGCGGTGAGAATCCGCCACTGCCCCGCAACTGTAATCGCTGAGAGCTGAACACCAATGCCACTGGGTTCAACCTGGGAAGGCCGCTCAGCTCAGTGAAGCGTAAGTCAGGAGACCGACCAGATCCCAATCTCTGGGAGTTTCCGACCTCGGTGGGAGGGTCGGACGGCTTTCATTGTTGTCCTCGCGACATGCAAGCTGATTTGGGCATCCCGCTTGGGATCAGACGGAGGTCTGTACTTCGAGCAAACCTATGCAGCAAGCGAGACAAAAATCAATCACATTGATCGTTGGTGGCGCACGAAGCGGGAAGAGCCGGTTCGCTCAGCGTCTTGCTGCTGATTGTGAGCGAGTCACGTTTCTGGCCACAGCGGGGCCTGTCGACGACGAAATGCGAGAAAAAATCGAACGCCACCGGAAGGATCGCCCTCCTGATTGGGTCACGGTAGAAGTGCCCGTCGAGCTAGACACTGCGATCCTGGAGAACGCTGCCAAGAGTGATCTCCTACTGCTGGATTGCCTCACCATATTCGTGGCGAATGCACTAGCTACCGATGACGGCGACATTGAGCAAGTACTGGAACGCGTCAATCGCTTGTGTGGTGCACTGCGGACAGTCGAGGCTTCTGTTGTGTTGGTGTCCAACGAAGTGGGTTCTGGCGTGGTTCCAGCATTTGCGAGCGGTCGCGTATTCCGTGATCTTCTCGGCGAAATCAATCAGAAGGTCGCAATGCTGGCCGACAATGTCCTATTTATGGTGGCTGGGTTGCCCTTGGTTCTGAAAGGTCAACTAGGAATTTGTCCATGAGTGCTACGCGACACAACATACGTCTTTTGTTTTTGGGGCTTCTAACTTTCGTGCTACTTGCCGCCAATTGCTGGGGTGCACGCGTGGTTCGGGACGACCTTGGACGACAAGTCATCCTCCCCGATACACCGCACCGCGTAGTCTGCTTGGCTCCGAGCATAACTGATACTGTGTATTCCCTGGGAGCTGGGGACACCGTTGTTGCCATAACGAACTTCACCAAGTATCCGGCAGCTGCCGAAACGAAGCCTAGCGTGGGCGGTATAACCAATCCTTCCATCGAGGTCATTATTGCTCTTCATCCTGACCTAGTGTTTGCTCTTGGTCAGTTGAGTCCTAACGATGTTGCACGACGGCTCGAAACACTCGGTGTCGCGATCTTCTTCGTGCTGCCCCGCGGAATCCGTGGTATCTATTCGTCGATTGAGAGTCTCGGGAGAGCGTTAAATCGAACGCCAGCCGCTAACGAGTTAGTGGCACGCCTTCAACGACGTGAAATGGCCGTTCGGGCACGAGTGGCAGGACAGCCGGTTCCACGCATCTTCTTCCCAGTGTGGCTTGAACCGGTAATCACCGCCGGAAGGAACGCATTCATTACAGAGCTGATCGCTGCCGCAGGCGGAAAATCCATTACTGACGATCTAGCTCAGGATTGGCCACAGATTAGCTTGGAAACGGTGGTTGCGCGGCAACCTGAAGGCCTGCTCTTGATACGGGAATCACAACTCACGATTGCAGATTTGAAAACCAAGGCAGTATGGAAAGACTTGAAATGCGTACAACAAGGCAAAGTGTTTTACGTGGACGATCGGATCAATTCTCCGAGTCCGGTAGCCTTCGACGCTCTCGAGGAGTTAGCAAACCAATTTCATCCGCAGGGTTCACACTGACAAAACGGAATGTGTGATCCCGAAGGTGGGATTTGATCAGTCGTAGCTGGATGTTCGGGAAAGCGGTGTGAATGCGCTGCTGCCCCGCAACTGTAAGCGACGGAATCGGCAGCGGCAACGCCACTGCTCAACGGTGGGAAGGCGCCGAAACACGGTCGTGAGCCAGGAGACTGGTCCAGCTGCAAACTTGAATCGTAATCCGTACTTCCGAGGGGAAGGTGGACCGTGTTTATCATCGCGACTCGGCATGTCAGTTTTCTAGCAGTTTCTCTTCTCGTTTTGACCACCCTCTCGCGAGCTTCAGACAACAAGGGCCTTATCAAAGGACGGGTTACCGACCCTTTGGGAGCGATCGTCCAGGGCGCAAAGGTGGAACTCTATCGTGATACTGCCCTGATTCGCTCTGTGCACACAGACGAGGCAGGGACATTCGATTTCCCTTCACTCGCTTCCGGGCGCTACTCCATTCGAGCGGAAGCAGCTGGCTTCACTGCCCAGCAAAGTTCCGCTGTGTACGTGGCTGCGGGTGGGGCATGGCAGCTTGACCTAACACTTCTTATTGGTACCGTCCGACAAGAGATTGTGGTTTCTGCGACAGGCATGCCTATTCCCGATGCACAGGTGGGAGCGTCCATTTCCGTTGTTCCCCGCGAACAACTGGAGAACCGAATGGATGTTTCGCGGTCGCTTCAGCTGCTACCTGGCCTGGAGGTGGTTCAGAACGGCCAGCCGGGAGGAACGACTTCGGTTTTCATACGAGGAGGCAATGCGAATGCCAGCAAGGTCTTGCTGGATGGAATTCCGATCAATGACATTGGCGGAAAGTTCGAGTTTGCCGGTCTTGCCACCACAGGAATTGATCAAGTAGAAGTTTTGCGGGGTCCGAACAGCGTGCTTTACGGCTCGGATGCTCTAGCCGGAGTGATCAACCTCAGCAGCCGCCGAGGAGTGACGACATCTCCTGAACTGAGTCTGTCGGTCGATGGTGGTAATTTCGGTACCCTGCATCAAGCAGCTGCCTTGGGGGGCGTCTTTCGTCGGTTGGACTATTTCTCTGAATTCTCCCGCTTCGATACGAGAAACAGCGAGCCGAATAGTGCTTTCCATAATGGCACGTACGCAGGCAATTTTGGGTGGGCTGTCAAGCCTTCCTCCGAAGCACGCTTTACATTCCGCCGCACGGTCACAGCGGTTGGTTTGCCCAATGCACTCGAATTGTTTGGGATTCCGGATGATTCGTCCGAAAAGGAGCAGGACACGTTTCTGGGCGTCACGTTGCACAACGATGCTACACCGCGCTGGCACAATTTGTTGCGGTATGGCGCGACGCGTTTACGCTCCCAATTCGAAAATCCGTCGCCTACCGGTACTCCCTTTGACCCCTTCGGATTTGGCCCGAATTACCTCGGTCTACCCGTAACGATCCGCGGTGCGAATGGGTTTGAGGCCACGGGACAAGGCATCCTCGATTTTGGTGGCTCATATCCAGAGCTCTCTCGGACGTCGACCAGTCGAGATTTTGTCTATGTCCAGTCGAACTACTCCTTCAATTCTCACTTCACAGGTCTGGTCGGATTCCGATTTGAAAATGAGCGCGGCTTCACGGATTTTTCGGGGACGAAGACTCCGACTGAGCGAAACAACGTCGGCTACGTACTCGAAGCTCAGGGCAGCGCATGGAGTCGGGCTTACGCTAGCGTGGGAGTGGGTATTGAAGACAACTCCGTGTTTGGCGTGGCGGTTACTCCGCGCGTGTCTCTGGCCTATTTCCTATTCCGTCCTGATTCGACCGGCCCATTCAACGGAATGAAACTGAAATTCAACTATGGAAACGGAATCAAAGAGCCGGGCATTTTTGAAGAAGGCTCATCTCTCTTCTACCTGCTTTCGCACCTCAGCAATGGGCCCCAACTGATTGCACAGTTTGGGATCTCTCCGATCGGGCCTGAAAAATCGCATAGCATTGACTTCGGAGTCGAACAGACCGTCTGGAGCGGGCGAGGCAGGCTGAGCGCGACTTATTTCCATAATCAATTCAATGATCAGATCGAGTTTGTCGGCAAGGGCGCTCTGCCACAATTGGGCATCCCTATTCAAATCGCGTCCGCAACTCCTTTCGGAGCCACAGTGAACTCGGCAGACTTTCGTGCGTTGGGTGCCGAAATCGAGTGCGAAGTTAACTTAGGGCACGGCCTCATCGCGACGGGGGCTTATACCTATCTGGATGCGGTGGTCCAACACTCTTTTTCGGGCAGTGCTCTCGCTCCCGCGATCAACCCAACGATCCCGGGAATCCCCATTGGGGCCTTCTCACCCCTGGTTGGGAGCCGACCCTTCCGTCGAGCACCGCATTCCGGCAGTTTCCTGCTCGGTTACAGCCGGCCGAAGTTCACAATCTCGGTCAGCGGAGTCTTGGTTAGCCGTCGTGATGATAGTACCTTTCTTTCGGATGGCTTTTTCGGGAATAGCTTGCTATTGCCGAATCGAAATCTTGCCGGGTCCTATCAGACAATCGATTTCAGCGGCAAGTATCGTTTGAATTCGGCAATTGCTCTTTATACTAATCTTGAAAACGTCACCAGTCGTCATTACGCCGAGGCCTTTGGATACCCCTCATTGCCCTTTACCGCACGAGCCGGAGTGAACGTGACCCTGGACAGTGAATTGTGGAAACGCAAGTGATTACACTTCCAAACCCGAGTTCCGAGGGGGTCAAGGAAGCGAAGTCCGCTGCTGCTTCCCTGCGCTTCGCAATCGTTGTCGCGGCGCTATGTGTACTGCTCGCAGTGGCAATCGTAGTTGCCACGGCGGTTGGCCCAATCGCAATTAAGCCCGGATCAGTGCTTTCCATACTGATTGCAACGGTCTTCAATCGAATGCACCTCCAGACCGGATCTGTGGAAGGGGCAATCATCTTCCAGATCCGTCTCCCCCGGGTAGTTGCTTCGGCACTTGTGGGTGCCGCTCTTTCTATGGCCGGAGTTTTGTTTCAGGGACTTTTCCGTAACCCAATGGCGGATCCGTATGTCATTGGCTCGTCTGGGGGAGCAGCACTGGGTGCCACGATCGGCCTTGTCTGGATGCCCCGCCTGTCTGTGTTGGGATTCAGCGCTTCTGCATTCTTTGCATTCGTGGCCTCCGTCTTAACCATGCTTCTGGTGTACTGGCTTGCTCGGGTCGCCGGACGAACTCCAATCGTTACGCTGTTGCTCGCCGGTTTGGCAGTCGGAACCATTCTGAATAACTCCACCGCGTTTGTCGTGATGTTGCGGCCGGAATCTGAACTTGCGGTGCGACTGCTCGCAACTTGGGTTCACGGAGCCATCAGCATCACGGAATGGCCACAGATCGGCGTCATTGCTGTCTTAATTGGCATTGGAACCATGGCCAGTAAGCCGTTGGCCCGAATCTTGAACACCCTCGCCCTCGGTGAAGACTATGCCCAGCAACTCGGCGTTCGTGTAGAAGTCGCGCGGGCTATGATCATCTTGGTTGGCTCGCTGCTCACCGCGGCGGCGGTTTCACTGGGAGGCTTGATCGGGTTTGTCGGATTGGTCGTCCCCCACTTTATTCGCCTGCTCATCGGTCCAGACCACATTCGCCTACTCCCCCTCTCGGGACTCGCGGGGGCCATTTTCCTGGTGCTTGCTGACACTCTTGCCCGCACTGCTTTTGCTCCTTCTGAACTTCCTGTAGGAGTGTTGACCGCAATCGTGGGTGGACCGGCATTCCTTTACTTGCTGCGGAAGGGAAGGCGTGAACACTTAGGGTGAGGCTGATGTTGCGACTATCAGAGGTTAACTTTGCTTACAACTCGGAACCTGTCTTGGAGGGAGTCACGCTCTCGATCCGCGAGGGAGATAGAGTAGCGCTGATTGGGCCGAATGGTATTGGCAAGACCACTCTCCTGAAGCTGGCCGCGGGCCTGCTCGAACCGTCATCCGGCTCCATCGAGTTTGTCGGCCGCCCCATGGAAGGGTTCAGTCGACGTGTGTTAGCCCGCTTCATTGCTCTAGTGCCGCAGCAGATGAATGTGCCCTTTGAGTTCACAGTCCGTCAGATCGTGGAGCAAGGCCGAACTCCTTACGTGAGCTTGCTTGGAAGCCTACGACGCGAAGATCACCTGGCGATTGAGGAGGCTATGGAGCGTACCGGCGTCACTCGACTGAAAGGCAGGGTCTATAACCGGCTGAGCGGCGGCGAACAGCAAAGGGTGAGAATCGCTATCGCTCTAGCGCAGCAGCCCAAGCTTCTCCTGCTGGATGAACCTACGCAGCACTTGGATTTTGTCCGCCAGGACGAGGTACTCGAACTCGTGTCGCGGCTCAACTCTGATGGGGTAACCGTGGTTGCCGCAATTCACGACCTTCACGCCGCCAGCATGTTCTTTCCTTGGGTCGTGCTGCTGGGACAGAAGCGAATGATCTATCAGGGATCCTCGACAGAAGTTCTGCGTCCAGAGATTCTTAGTGCCGGCTTCGGAGCTTCTCCCAAGCTGGTCGCATCTCTATCGCGTCTCGAGGTGAATAGCCGTCCTGGTCCGGGAGGCCTTCGTTGAAGACTACAGTGGACTCGCTCAGCACGATCATCGGGAACATAGAAGTTCCCGACGAAAAGTGGCGCAAGATTGCGCAGGCACACCTGGACAGCCTAACCAAACCAAAAGGTAGTCTGGGACAGCTGGAACACCTAGCCGCTCGGATGGTCGCTGTGCAAGAGAGCACACGGCCCTCGGTAGAACGCCGCGCAGCATATGTCTTAGTGGCGGACCATGGGATCACAGAGGAAGGCATCAGCGCGTACCCAAAGGAGGTAACGCGCCAAATGGTATTGAATTTTGCGAACGGAGGTGCTGCCATCAATGTCCTCGCACGTCACGCGAACGCGCAGGTAGTCATCGTCGACGTAGGTGTGGACGGCGATCTCGATTCAATCGACGGGATAATACGGCACAAAGTGCGTAGAGGGAGCAGGAATATGCTTCACACCCCTGCCATGAATGAGACTGAGCTAGAAAGCGCGTTGCGGGTGGGCATCGATCTCGCAGCAGACGCAAAGCATCGGGAACTGCACCTGATCGCAGTTGGAGAAATGGGTATAGGAAACACCACTGCCGCAAGCGCGATTACAGCCGCGCTGACTGGGGTGCCCCCCGCCGAGGTAACAGGAGCCGGGACCGGTCTCTCCCGCGCCGGGGTCGAACATAAGAAAAACATTGTTACTTTCGCGTTGCTGAAACACGGTTTCGTGCCAGGCCGTGCCAGCCAAGACGCGCTTTCCGTATTGCGGTGTGTCGGTGGACTGGAAATTGCTGCGATGACTGGTCTAATCATCACCGCCGCTCGACTCCGCATTGCCACGGTCATCGACGGCTTTATATCCACGGCTGCTGCGGCATTGGCGTACTCGCTTCAGCCCCGAGTTTCCGAGTACCTGTTTGTCGGACACCAGTCTGAGGAGCCCGGGCACCGTGTGCTGCTGGAATGGATGGGCATAAAGCCGCTGTTACGACTTGAAATGCGGCTCGGGGAAGGAACCGGAGCAGTGCTGGCATTCCACCTGATCGAGGCCGCTGTGAAGTTGCATAACGAAATGGCTACATTTACCTCGGCACAAGTCAGCGGCGCACAACCATGATTCGACTATTGGAGGATTTGCTCTCCTCATTTCAATTTCTGACTCGGCTGCCTTTGCCTTCGTTCCGAGCTATGCCAGACTCGGTGTCGCGTGCTGCCAAATTTTTCCCTGTGGTTGGACTCGTCATAGGCTTGGGAGCCGCAGCACTGCATCGGATTCTAGTGGGAATCACGGGCCAGCACCTGACGGCGCTAAGCGTCCTTTCATACCTGGTTTTGGTAACGGGAGGCCTCCATGAGGATGGACTCGCCGATGCCGCGGACGGATTCGGTGGCGGCTGGTCCAAGGACAAAATCCTTCTCATCATGCGTGATAGCAGGATCGGTGTGTTCGGAACCATTGCACTTGTCTTGTCGCTCCTTGCCCGGTACACTCTGTTGACCGATTTGGCGCCAAGCCAATTTTCGTCGTATGTCGTTATTGCTCACGTGCTTTGCCGATGGACGACGCTTCCACTGGGTACATTCTTGCGTGCGGCACGGGAGGGGGAGGGACAAGGCGCCCAAGTGGCACAGCGCATATCGCGGTTCACGCTGGTCTTCGGAACTGTTGTTTCTCTTGCCATTTGCTTTTTGTTACTGAGAGAGCACATGTGGCTCCCGGTGGCCGTAGCGACGACGATCACAATTCTGACGGGGATCTATTATCGCAGCCAAATTGGCGGCGTCACGGGTGATTGCTTCGGGGCCACGAACCAACTCACCGAGATCGCGATCTATGTGTGTGGTGGGCTGAAACCATGACATGCACGCGTCAAGAAAGCACCATCTTGCTAGTGCGTCATGCACACACGGATATGGCTGGGCAATTTTGCGGACAATCGAACCCCGATCTTAGTGAGCTAGGGCAGAAACAACTCGGGGAAATCATTCGGCAGGTGTCGAAGTGGCCCTTTACCGCGGTCTATTCAAGCGGGTTGATTAGGGCTCGTCGTACGGCGGAGGCCCTCGCCTCATCTAGGGGACTGGAAGTTCATCTTCGTTCGGGCCTGGGAGAAATCGATTTTGGCGATTGGGAAGCAAAATCCTGGACAGAAGTTGAGGCAGCGAATCGCGACGAGGCCACGCGGTGGCTCGCCGAATATCCAAGGCGGCCTGCTCCAAATGGCGAATTGCTCGGTGAGTTCGAGGAGCGGGTGACTAAAGAGTTCCGATTTTGTACCAACGCGGCACGCAACACCTGTGTTGTAGCTGTAACCCATGCGGGTTTTATCCGCATGGCGGTGGGTTCGATCCTAGGCATATCATTTGAGACTTGCTGGAAGTTATCGCTGGAATGCGGCTCAATCACGGAATTCAAAGACTCGAAGAAGGGGTGGGAAGTGAAACCTCTCCCGGGAGCATAGAAGAATTTCCTCAGTTTCGATGAAGGCGAGTGTGTCCCAATGCCGATGTTCGATGCAGCCTTTCAAATGCAGTTTGAGCAACTCCTCAGATGGAGGCGGGATGTACGCACTTTCCGGACAGACTGCGTTGATTCTCGCTTGATCGAACATCTGATTGAGCTCGCTTCCCTGGCACCGTCGGTTGGGTACAGTCAACCGTGGAAGTTTGTTCTGGTCGAATCCCGGGATAGGAGGCAATCGATACTGCAGAATTTCGAAGAGTCTAACCGACAAGCCTTGAATCTGTATTCTGGCGAAAAGGCACAGCTCTACGCCAGACTGAAATTGGCTGGTCTTCGGGATGCCCCGGTCCAGCTAGCAACCTTTCTGGACGGAAAGACGAGGCATGGAAGCGGACTTGGCCGAATGACGATGCCTGAGACGCTCGAGTATTCGGCCGTTCTTGCGGTCTACACATTGTGGTTGGCGGCGAGGACTCACGGATTGGGTGTGGGATGGGTCTCCATTCTCGACCCGGCCGCAGTCAATCGTGGACTAGCCGTCCCGGAAGAATGGAAACTAATTGCGTATCTGTGCATCGGCTACCCACAGCAGGAGAGCGAGGAACCCGACCTTCGGCGATGTGGCTGGGAAGCGCAACTCCCTTTGGCAGAAATCCTTGTCAAACGTTAAGCGGTTTTCGACGGTTTGTGGCTATTTTTGTTGATGAGGGCTGGCCCAGCCTTCTCGCCACCGATAAATATCTCGACTTGTGACTGGGAGTCCTAAGAGTCTTAGATAGAAGAAGAGCTGGTATTTGTGATTGATCAGATGTTCCAGGTTTCCCAGAAGGAGCATGCTCAGCGGTTCGCCCTCTGGAGCTAACAATGACGGGACCCTCCGCGACAAATGCTCATCTGTGCAAAGGTCGAATGCCTCCTCAAGATGGCGGGTATATTCCCCAATGCGGCTCAGCGCGGTCGCAGGCTCGCAGGAGTGGTTCACTGGCAAGCATCGAAGCTTTGCGAAATGCGCCAACTCTGCCGGAAAAGCTGCATGGAATGCAGCACAGAAGCCGGCCAGACAATCCAAAAGGTGCCCCAGCAAGTGTCCCAGATCAGTAGCCCCGATGGGGACGGGAGGACTCCATTTGGTGCAGTCGGCCGGAATCAACTTGATGAGGTGTTCTGTGCGTTCAATCTGCTCGCGCAATTTCAGCCATATAGATTCAACCATGGTTCCTGCCAAATGCATGTGGCTCCCGCGAAAGAAAAAGCGGGTCCATTGTAAGCCAGGCTAAGTGTGGCTGAAACGAATTGTCCTTTGTCTCCGATCGATCTGGAGGAATGGGCACTAGTCTACATCAACCCGAGTAATAGCGAGCATCTTGGAGATCGATCTTGAAAAAACGCGTGGTGATTTCCTGGAGTAGCGGTAAAGACAGTGCGTGGACACTACACAAGCTAAGACAATCTGACGAGTACCAGGTCACAGCACTCTTGACCACGGTCACTAGGGTATTCGATCGCGTCGCAATCCACGGTGTCCGCCAGGATCTCTTGGTGGCACAGGCCGATTCAGCACGCCTTCCGCTCTGGGTTGTGCCGCTGCCGTGGCCGTGTTCCAATGAGCAGTACGAGGTAGCGATGGGGAACGCGTGTACCCGCGCTCTCAAAGAAGGAGTGGAAATCATAGCTTTCGGCGACCTCTTTCTCGAAGACGTAAGGCGGTACCGAGAAGAAAAGATGAGGCAGGCCGGATTAGCGCCCATTTTTCCCCTCTGGAAGTACGATACTAAGGCACTGGTTCAGGATATGTGGCAGGCTGGGGTGCGTACGTGCATAGTCTGTGTTGACACCAAACAGATGCCACCCTACTTTGCCGGACGCGACCTCGATCCACAACTCGTTGCGGAGTTTCCGCCCGGAGTCGACCCGTGCGGCGAAAACGGAGAATTCCACACCTTTGTGTATGCCGGCCCAATGTTCAGTAAGTCGATACCGATTAAGCTAGGAAATTCGGAATCCCGGGACGGATTCGAGTACACAGATGTACTCTTACGCGAGCACGGGGAGGGCCCACTTCCTGGCTGAGGAGCCATCTCTTCCAAAAACCAATCCCGAAAACCAACTGAGCTGCAGCAGTGAATTCTGACACTAAGGTTTAGCCATGGAATCTTCACTACGATTTCGAGCAGCCGGACTGGCCAGTGACGCGAGACTAAATCTCCAGCTGGCGGGCCTGTACTTCAGCCAGAACCGACATCTTCTTGGCAACCTTCAGATCGCTGAAAAGACATTGATAGTGGCGCGTTCTCATCGGACTTCACGCCTTCCGATACGCCATCAAGAGCAGTCCGGTGTCCGCTTCGGAACGTTGCAATCGCTCGTACTGGTCGTCGGATAGCTCAGCCGGTTCGTGCCCTGCAGGGCGGAACCCTTCCACTTGCGGCTCGTTGCGCACATGCTGGTAGGCCACGAAGACAGATCCAATCTCCTTCTCGAGTTGCTGCAAGTGTTTGACCTCCTTCTCAGGTAACTGAGCGACGCGGAACGTGGCCTCGGGTTCATACGCCACTAATGCGACACCGAGCTCTCTTTCAACGCCTTGAAGGCGCACGAATTGCTCAGGAGAAAGATTGGCGTAGCGGGCTTTGGCCTCCAAGGGGACAATGCGGCATCGAAGTTCCTGCTCCAGACTGCGGATGCATTGTTCCTGTTCCTTGTCAAGCCGAGCAAGTTCTAATGAGGTGTTCATGGGATCCTCCTTCGAGAGAATATTTAATTATCCGGCACTAAATCGCAAAAGTAAAAGCCATCGCGCAACACTATTTGTCCGGGTACGCATCGCACTGGTTCCCTGAAAATAGGCCCATCCACCACAAAGGTGTGATATTCGCCATTCTCTCCGCAAGGGTCAATACCAGGCGGGAGCTGATTCAAGAAATCCTCATTCACGAGCCGGCCGACAAATGACTGGTCCAGAACTACGGAGTCAACGCATACAACATATGCCTTGAAGCCCAGAGCCAGAAGCGAGTTCATGTGCTCGCTCGCATTTCTTCGTTGGAGTGGAAAACAAGCGAGCAAACCAAGATTCTTGATGCTCGACATCCTGCGCTTTTCAATAAAGATGTCACCGGTCGCCGCAGCGCTTGTTCCACGGTTCTTCTCTTCTAACAATGCATGTTCAATGACACGTTCGTATTCGAGCATCGTTGAAGCCCGGGAAATGTAAGTCTTGCGCACGCTGGTTCCAAGGCAGGCGACCTGCCGGTCAAGAATCGCATTGTGTACTCCATGACCACTGATTCGGTCATATCCGTCAGTTAGGGTAGTCAGGAGACCGGAAACCCGCAGGCGACTTTTGTAACGGTCTACCGAGAGCAGATCGTGCAGAGCCATCGCACAATCCTTGCCGCCACTCCAAAAAAGCACAACGTCTTTGGTCAAAATCTGTCCTCCCGATGGTCGCAACCGACCTCGGTTCGGCTGTCAGAGCTCGGAGTGTGCGCAAGCCGGTTTGCCGATCCGACCGAGTGCCTAGTCGGGCGAACTACCCGTGAATCGACAGTCATTCTTTCGATAGTGAGCAAAATCATGAATGGGGCGGCAACGCTAATTTTCTCGGAAATTCCGTCAAGGGCCTCCATTCTCTGTTTTGAGTGAGCCGCCGGATAATTCCATACGTTCCCTTCCCTGATCTTGTCTCGCAGTTCGGACGCATTCGTGCTCACTTGTCGCAGGTACACCGCAAACGCCACCACGAGCGAGAGGACAATGAATTGTGGGGCACCCTTCAGGACGGGATCGACCAACGGATCCCTTTGAATGCCCCAGAAGCGATATGCAACAAACAGCAGGCTGGCTACCATGACAACCAAGACACCGAACGCAAACCAAAAGACTCTGCGGCCCCTCACAGTCCTTTCTTTGTAAGTCAACGCCATCGCAGACCTCACGGACAAAGTAAGATCCATTCAACCCTGCCCAGTTTGTAAGACTATTTCGCTGTTCCCTTGACGCCTTCTAGCTGGGCGGTAGGCTGCTGATAGGACCTTCAAATTCATACGATGGGGGAAACCGGATGAATCCATTATGGTTCGTGGGTATTGTATTCCTACTTATAATCGGCGGTGCGATGGCCTTCTCCTGGATCTTGAAGACGCACGCAAACCGCCTGGGAGCGATCTTCGTCCCCGGCAATCGTACGCTGCGATTTGTTCCTCTGCAAGCAACGGACGACACGCACTTAGAGTCTTGACCCATGGGCTGGTTAAGCGGAAGGTCGCAATTTCTACACTTTTCAGCTTACCCGGATCGGTTCAACCCACTTCGCAGCCGATTGTGGGTGCGCCGAGATCTGACTCTTCTGACTGATAATCCAAATATTTCCCGTGAGCCTTCTTCGCCGCACGTTTGTCCGCGCCCAAATAGAAGTTACACGTGGTAATCAGCCGGTCGTGGCCCAAGATATCCTTGATGTGGCCAATAGGGCAGCCATTGAAGAGAAGTGTCGTCGCCACCGTATGGCGGAACAGATGAGCCGCGACGGGCTTGGGAAAGCCGATCATTTTTCGAAAGCGTCGGAAGCGGGTGAGCGCCGCGCAGGGTTGCATGGCTCTCCCCCGCCAGCGCACTACAAAGAGGGCCTCACCCTGATCCTTGCGCCGAGACACATACTCTTTGACCCAGTTGAGCGCCCGCGGACTGAAAAACAACACACGCTCTCTATTGCCTTTGCCGATGATAGCGGCCTCCCGAGTCTGGAAGTTGATGGACGAGCGCTTTAGCGACAGCGCTTCCGATATCCGCGCGCCGGTGCCGAGGAGCTTCGACGAGTACCCTGAAGCCGAGCCAATCCACGTCATACGAACGCGGTCCCTTCTTACGATGTCAGGCAACAGCTTCACGGGAGCAACCCCAGGTGACTTTGCTCAGTCGGCTACAACCTGCGGGACAACGCTGGCTGCAGGCAAGAGTTGTACGGTCAGTGTTACATTTACGCCAACTGCAAAGGGCAGTCGTGCGGCAGTGCTCGATATCGCGGACAGCGCAGCGACCAGTCCACAGACAGTCAATCTTTCTGGCACCGGGAAGTGAGGAGTCGCCATTCCGAACCGAGAGAATGCATCGAGTTCCCAGCGATCGCAGGTACACCAATATCTCAATAACGAAACTTTCGTCAGGAGCATCATCGCGTCCGACATCCTGCCCCAAGCCGGTCTACAGGACGCAGCGCCCGAGAACCTCAGCCTGAAGCGGGTTTTTCAGATCCAAGCGATTCAATTTTCTTTGGCCCTTCACGAAACTCTACGGAACTGGCCGGGTTCCCACCTCCTAACCGCTCGTCGCTTTGCACACAAATGGCAGGACGAAAACTCCTGGTGTCATCGAACTTCTGAACGGAGCTTGGAGCCGTGTTCCCCAACGTCGAAGTACGCCACTTGCACGCAGTCATTGCCTTGGGCGAAGAGCTGAACTTCACGAAAGCCTTCCAGGTCGGCAGTCGTGATCTCATTGATGTGTACGAATCCCCAGGACGTGGCCCACGCGAGGAACTGCTTCTCGAAGATCGTGGTCAGCTTATCGAGAGTCGAGTCGGCCAGATTCTGGTTGCGCTTGCTGTTCAGAAAACGTGACACGGCCTTTTGACGGTTACGAGAGCAGGCTTCGGCCGGGAGGCCTCTTCAAGTCCTTGCTGCTTCGCCTCATATTCGTCTTCCAGTTTGCGTTTGAAGTCCTCCAGCCTTTTCCCAACCGCGGGTCCTGGCGCTGCGACGGATGAAGGGGCCATCCGATCCGAGAATGCCATTGGATCCACTTTGGGCAGCGGCAACGTTTGTAGTTGATTTCGTCGGAAGGGCAGGGAGGATAGTGGCGGGAGTGGTGGAGGCGGCGGGAGTCGAACTATTCAGGGTATTGATAACACGTAACTTATTGATTCTCGGAACTGCCACAACGGCTAAAAAGGCCCCATTGCCCGATCCATTGTACGTTTATTGTACGAAAATGCTTTTTCACTTTGGAGTCCAACAGACACCACATGGCGGCCACGGTATCGCATAGATTCTCGGAGATGGATCAAAAAAGGACCTAGCTTCCAGCGATACCGTAAGTCACCCCCTTTCCATTTCTTCGGTACGCCGACTTGCCGTCTCGATTCCTTCCGGGGTTCCAGTCCGCTCATTTTGCTGCTACTTTGTCGCGAATTGAATTGGTGGCTCGGCTACCCGTCACCGCAGGGACGATCCGATAATCCGCGCGATAGACCAAATTATGCAGATCGCTGGACGCGATGGCTCGGAGTATGGATAGCTGAGACGCGGCATCCTCGTCGCTGAACACATTCAGGGGCCAGTCGCGAACTGTCGTCCCGCGAAGATGCGGGTGATGGAAGCCGCCTCCAAAATGGGCTTGAAGCACGATTGGCTCGACCCCGGCTGCCCGCTGTTGAGGCCAGCTCAAAGCCCAGGATGCGCTCAACCCTCGATCCGCTGTGCGTCGTAGTCCCGTCTCGGTGAGTTGCCCGGTATCGAGCAGCAAGCTGGTGTTCATTTCGGCGAGAACCTGGCGTGCGATCGGAGCCAGAAGTTGCACTGCTTTCTCGAAATGGGCTTCCTTGTCCTTTCGACTTGTCGAGCCGCCATGTGTGCCGTCTCGAAGATCCTCAAAATGGCGGATCAGGCTGGTGATATATGGGGGTATCGCGCTTTCTGACATCGCCTACCTCCTACTCAGAATCAGCGTTTGGCCATGCATCATTTTGTACCTGCAGTACCTGCGAGAAGGACGATACAAGCGCCGTCCCAAGAGTCCTTTCCGGAGGATGGGGGCGCGGCCGCATTCAGCGGCATCAGTCCGATGTTTTTCGCGCTGAGATGGAAGCGCTTTTCCAGATAGTGAGCAACAATCAGAGAACGAAATCTAGACGCGGCCATCTGATCGGCAACTGAAGGTTGGTTAGAATAGCCTTCAACGATGATTTGGTGCCCAATAACCGAGTCCTTGGCAGTGCCGATGACCCGATCGATTTCCTGCTCGCCTGCGGCAGACAAGACTTCATTGCCGTTCGAGTCTTTCCCGAAAGCATTTGCCGCACTGAGCCATGCCCGCTGATTTCTCTGGCTATTGAAGTAAGGGTTACTGCGATACTGATCGGACGTCACTTCTTTCAGGCCATAGAAGCCTCGTTTTTTGAAAAATCCCCGAAAGAAGAACTCATGTTTAAGGGCTTCCGTATCGTCCGCCATGTTTGCGGTTGCCAGGTTTATGTTCGAGAAGGTTTCCCTGATGTTCTGCGCCGCGTTCTCACCCGAGCGGTCGGGACCCAGCGCGTCGTTCAGAGTGAGGCTCACTTGTTGCGAGGCCTGGGCGAACTGCCGGGACGCGACCTTGGAATTGTTCAGCGTATCTTCAGCTTTCTCGAAGAGGTCTCGCGACTGAAAGTCCGCCATCACCTGCTTGGCCTGAACTGTGACCTGATTCAGATTGGCGGCGGCTTGTTGCGCGTTCCCCACCGCGTTCTTCACTGCATTTGCCGTCTGTTGATCATCAAGCAACATGCCTACCGTGCCCTTGCCGCCTCGGATGCCGGTCACGATTCCGTTGGTGCTATTGACCGTTGTGGTAATGGCGTCGAGCGTGCCCTCGGCCTTGGTTTTTATATCTCCAATCGCGGCGCTTGCCTGGTCCATAACTCCTGTCATTTTCGCGATGACGGCGGAGAGTTCGATCGGTTCTTTGGCCAGCAGCGTCGCTCCGCTAAGGGCCTCTTGGTTTTGATCGCTGCCCTCGTGAATCAGCAGGAATTTGTCTCCTACCAGACCATCGGATTCCACCGTGACAAATGAATCGTTGCGAATGAGATTATGAAGCTTGTTATCGATGTGCAATTTCAGCCTGAATTTCGCTGATGGCCGATCCGGTATCTCGACACTGGTGACTTGGCCGGCCTCGAAGCCTGACACTCGGACTTTAGACCCTGGCGAGAGTCCGTTCACATTGTTCAATTTCGTAAAGAAGTCCACATGATGAGCAAAAGCCTTGTGCCGGTTCCCGATCAGGAACAAGCCAACGCTGAACAACAGCACGGCAGAAAGGACGAATACACCCACGACCGCATAGTTGATTTTCATTCAGGACTCCGTTACCAGTCGCCGCACGATCTCGTGATCGCTCTTCTCCAATTCTGTTGCTGTGCCAAAGCCAATCAGCGATCCTTGGTCAAGCACGGCAATCTGGTCGGCGACTCTTCGTGCACCCCGCACATCGTGGGTGACGATCACAAGCGTCGCACCATACTCCTTCTTGACTTTGAGGAGGAGGTCGTCGATCTCCGAGGCGGTGATCCTGTCGAGTCCGCTGCTGGGCTCGTCGACCAGTAATAGTCTCGGATGGAGAACGAGTGCTCTCGCCAGACCAGCGCGTTTGCGCATCCCTCCCGAAAGCGCAGACGGCATCTTGGCTACGTCCAGATTAAGACCCACACGTTCGAGTGCCTCGTCCACTGCTCGATTGATCTCGGCCGGAGATTTCGACTTATCCAGGCGGCGGAGCGGCAGCGCGAGATTGTCTCCCAGCGTGAACGAGTCGAACAGAGCGGCGCTTTGAAAAAGGAAACCCATGTGGCGCCGAACCCGAGACAGATCTTCCTCGCTGGAATGAGCGATATCCTCCGAGTCAATGCAAACCTTGCCGCTGTCGGGTTTGAGGAGGCCGATCATCAGTTTGAGAGTGACGCTCTTGCCAGTGCCACTGCGGCCCAAGATGCAAAGCGCTTCACCTGGATTGACCTTGAACGATACGTCGTCGAGAACCTTTCTATTTCCAAAGGCCTTAAACACATGCTCGAATTGAACCGCGGCCGGATCGCTCATAAGGCGTCCCGTGGAAAGAGGAAGAAGATGCCTTTCACAAGAATTACATCCGCCAAGATAATTAGAAGGGAGGACAAAACCACGCTGTTGGTAGCGGCGCGCTGCACTCCTTCGGACCCTTCGTCGGTCGTATAGCCAAAAAAGCCCGACACGGTGCCGATGATGAAACCAAAAACGCTGGTCTTTAGCGTGGGCGGAATAAAGTTGGCCCATTCGACCGTCTTGAAAGCCCGATCAAGATAGAGTTGCAGGGAGATATGCGAGACGAGGTACTCAGAGAGAAAACCTCCGGCCAGGCTGGCGAAGTCCATGAACAGGGTCAACATCGGCAAAATAAGAATGCAGGCGACAATCCTCGTCACTACCAGCATTTTGAAAGCATCGACCGACAAAGACTCAATTGCGTCGATCTGTTCGGTCACGCGCATATTGGCGATCCCGGCGCCAATGCCTGCGCCTACTCTTCCCGCCACCAGCAGCCCCGTGACCAGTGGTCCTAATTCATTGAAAAACGATGCCGATTGTAGCGTCGGGATCATCGCTTCCGCACCGAACTGCACGAGCGTGCCGCGCGTGTGCATGGACAGTACAATTCCGAGAGCCAAACCAGCGGCTAAGATGAGGGGTAATGACTGCCACCCAATCTCCTCGATCTGGATCAGAAAAAATTCCCATTCAAACGGTGGCCGAAATGCGTCCACCAATCCTTTCAGGCCAAAATGGCTTACTTCTCCGAGGAACGAGAAAAACTTCTTCATGACTTCCATTCACTAATTTAGTTCCCATCTCGCGGCCGAAATTTTGTTTTGCATGGTTTGCTGGCCTGTCGGCAGTCGTCCTTGGATTAGCCGCTCAAGCTGGGACGAAATGTGCGGAGCCGCATTCGATGGCCGTGTATTCCTCGAAGAGAACACGGCCGTAAGATACAAGTGCGGCACTCAGCACTGCACTTCCGAATGCCAAAGATCGTTGCTATGGACGCCCCAGGGACATGCAGCTGTCCGGCGGCCTCAAGAGACAGGCCTTTGTATTCACGCGACTCCCACCTGATGTCGGTGACGGTTCCGAAGCTTGAGCAACCAACTTGCGGACTGGCGCGGTCGCTTTCTCGTGTCTTCTGTTTTCTCGCTATATCGTTACGTTATTCGCATCCTGAATTTCTGCACACCTCAGAAACCACAGAATTCCACCTAGATTTTTCTACAGGTCTGATGGGCCGTACGTGAAAAGGCGGTTTGAACGTTTCTTGAACTGCATCAGTGACGTGGTCGAGGAGCCTTTGGCCGAAACGCGCCAAACCATTACAATGTCGACAACGAGACCAGGGTCATGGTTCAGGCCAATCCGATTCGTATCCTAAGCGTTGAGGACCACCCGGTGTTCCGCGAGGGGCTGGCGACCATCATCGGCTCTCAGCCGGACATGGTGCTCGTGGACCAGGCGTCGAACGCCGTAGAGGCGGTTGCTGAATTTCGCCGCCACCGTCCCGACATCACCCTCATGGACCTTCGCCTTCCCGGTACCAACGGGACCGATGCGCTGATCGCAATTCGGGGCGAATTTCCCCGCGCCCGTATCATCATGCTGACAACCTCGGACAGCGACGGCGAGATCCAGCGGGCAATGCGCGCGGGGGCTTCAGCTTACATCCTCAAGAGCATGCCGAAAGATGAATTGCTCAACGTCGTCCGATCGGTGCACACCGGCCAACGACACGTTCCGCCGGAAGTGGCGGCTCGCCTCGCGGAACATATGGGGGAAGAAGATCTTACGACCCGGGAACTGGAGGTGCTCAGGCTCATTCGGGATGGCTATCGCAACAAGCAAATTGCGGATCAACTGGCGATTGCCGAAACTACAGTTAACTTCCACATTAAAAACCTGGTGGACAAACTTCAGGCCAACGATCGGACGCATGCAGTCACCATCGCGCTCCGGCGCGGACTGCTGCAAATCTGATCGAATTCCAGGCCTATAGAAAACCGCAGGATGCTGGCTATAGGTTTCGATATTCTGCGAAAGTTACAAATCCAGTATTGTCGCGGATAGTAGTAGTTCCTTGGCGGACTACGGACCGTATCCAAAAATTGGAATCACGGCCGCACACGATGACAATTGCGGCTCGACCTGGGCTAGCTTAATTCAGACCCTTGCCATCGAATATGTAGAAGGCCGTGATACGAGGACTCGGAGCTTTTATGGGGCCAAAATATTGGCGATCAGCCAGGCTCTTGAGAATGTCGATCGGATTGTTTATTGCATCGACACTGAGTGCTTGCCACCAGTCCGCCCCAGAGCCGGTGACTCTTAATTACCTTCGTATTGGATGGATCACGCCGAATGAGTTACCCGCGACAGAGGCTTTATCGCGAGAGTTTACCAGGGAAACAGGCGTAGGCCTCAGGCATCTTCGCGGAGTTCAGGAAGAGACTCTTGACCAGCTCACTCTAACGCGCAAACTCTTGCAGGAGGGTGGCTCTGGCCCCGATGTCATGGAGGCCGACGTAACCTGGCTTGGAGTACTGCAGGGGGACTTGATCGACCTGCGACCCTACTTGGCGGCTGAGACTTCGTCCTTGGCTCCGAGCGTAGCGCATAGCTATATAGTTGACGGCAAGATCTTGGCGATTCCATATCAGATTCACTCCGGCGTTCTGGAGTATCGAGCTGACCTTCTCGACGAGTATGGCTACGATCATCCTCCAAGGACGTGGGACGAGCTTGAGAGGATGGCTTCGCGAATCCAGGCGGGCGAACGCGCAAAAGGCAAGAAAGATTTTTGGGGTTACGTCTGGCCGGGAGCTGCCGCTGAATCCTTGACTTGCAATGCCTTGGAATGGCAGGTCGGCGAAGGGGGAGGCCGGATTATTGAGACCGACGGGACAATCAGCGTAAACAACCCTTCCGCGATTCGGGCATGGCAACGGGCTAGACGTTGGATCGGCTTGATATCGCCACCCAGCACCGTGGAGTACAGGGAGGTCGATGCCACTAACGTTTTTGATTCGGGAAGAGCCTTATTTGCCCGCGACTGGGGGGGCGCGCTTGGAGGGTCTTCGACAAGCCGCGAGCAATTGCGACTCCGCCATTGGGGACACCGGCTCCCAGCCGGTAAGGTCGGTTATGCAACTCTTCCCAGTGGTTCAACGGCGAGCGCCACCACTCTAGGCGGATTGGGCTTGGCGGTTTCTAGATATTCACTTCACCCCCGAGAAGACGCGGCCCTTATCCGGTTTTTGCTCCGCCAGCAAATTGATTCGATGGAGAAGGGCACTGTCCTCAATCTGTCTAGTCAGGCTGTGGTCTATGACGTCGCTCCGGCGGTTGACTTAAACCACAATGCGGAGAATTCAGACCCGCGAAAAGCCATTTTGATTGATCGGCCTACCAGGGTTGCCGGGGGTTCCTATGAAGAAGTCACCAGAGCTTATTTCGGAGCCGTGCATTCAGTATTAACTGGAGAAAAACCTGCCCCGGAAGCGACCGCGGACTTGGAAAAATATCTCATCAAAATTACCGGGTTCCGCTCCGGTCTGCCCAGAAAGAACTAAATTGACGTTCGAACGGACGGGTGGCATTCCGGTGGGCCTGATTCTTACGCAAGAAGAGCGACCTCGATATGAACTCAATCGACGCCAGATATTTCGATCTCGGTCCGCGTTTGAAGCTGACGTTTGCTCTGCTAGTCACATTGATCTTGGGTGGAAACGGTCTTCTTGTTTGGCAATTTCACATCGCCCGGCTTCAGGAGGATCGCCTCGCTGGCGTGAGCCGGCAAATGACTTCAGTTCTCCGTCTTCAAGGGACTCTTCTTTCATTTCATCAAAGGTTGGGTGAATTGGCAGGGTCCAGGAATGCATATGCCTTAAAAACGGAGTCTGACTCCTTGCGAAGCACTCTACTCGAGCAAATTCAGCAAACAAGAGGAGCGCTCGCCCTTTTGCCGGCCGGAACTCATGTAGATCCACTCTTTCTGCCAACCCTCGAAGCAATTGAAATCAGTCTACCTGCTCAGCTCGGAACCATAACTGCGCTGGCTTCATCTGGAGACTGGGAGGCAGTTCAATTTCGAGTCGCCGACCGACTGAAGCCGATCGAGATTCAGGCTTCTGCACTGGTGACAATTGTCGATCAGGAGTTCGCCGGAGAACTCTTGCGATCCGAAGCCAATATGAGAACCGTGCAGGGCAGAATCCTTGTTCTTGTACCTGCGATGGCGATATCGACTTTTTCCATCGCCACGTTCTTTGCCTGGGCGATAGCGCGAAAAATCATTAAACTTCGCCTGGAGGAACGGCTTAACGAACGAACGCGGCTTACTCGAGAACTTCACGACACGTTCCTCCAGACGGTCCAGGGCAGCAAGCTTGTTGCTGACGATGCGCTGGATCCCTCCGCGGATTCCATCCGAATGCGCCGAGCCATGGAAAAGCTATCCCTCTGGCTCGGACAAGCTACGCAAGAAGGACGGGCGGCGCTGAACTCTCTGCGTGCGACCACGACCCAGACAAACGACCTGGCTGACGCTCTCCGGCGCGTGACCGAAGACGGCCTGATGCCCGAGTCCATGGCGGTCACATTTTCTGTAGTTGGCGATGCCCGAGAGATGCACCCCATCGTCCGTGATGAAATCTACCGCGTGGGTTACGAAGCCATCCACAACGCATGTACGCATTCTGGTGCAAGTCAATTGGAAGTGGAGTTGAGATATGCGCACGACCTTGCCCTGCGTGTGACCGACAACGGCACAGGCGTAGACCCCGCGATCGCGGATAGGGGGAAGGAAGGACACTTCGGACTGCAGGGAATGCGGGAGCGTGCCGCTCGCATCGGAGGGAAGCTTACGCTCGGGAGTTCCCCAAACTCTGGAACCGAGATAAAGCTAATAGTCCCCGGAGGCATCGTCTTCCGGAAAATGATTTCCGTTCGCCGATCCTTGTTCACACGGACAAGAAGGCTTTTTCGCTGAAGAGACCAGACTCCCAATCTGGACGATTCGTGATTTTTTGACTGTTACTTAACCCCTCATCCCACCTGTAGAAAAATCTAGGCATAATTCTGTGGTTTTTGAGGTGTTCAGGAATGATGGACACGAATAACGTGTCGACATAGCAAATTAGACAGAACGGATACACGCCTCACAGCAGTTGCATCCCATAAGTCTTGAGTCGCTACCTTTTGTGAAGAGATTCTAGTGCATCCACATGCGGTACCCATGAGGTTGATGGCAATGCAAGAATCGCGGAACCTCCGAACGTCGGCTTGCACACTTCAGGATGGCTTTCTGCCCCCGGAGGCCGTTGCGGCCGGGCAGGAAAGGCGTACACAAGTGAGCCCGGAGCGTTGGCTGGAATTCGAAGCTGTTCTGTCGCGCAACTTGCCGGGTTTCCAGCGCGTGGCCATGCGCTGGCTGCGCAATCCTGAAGACGCTGAGGATGCCGTGCAGGACGCCATGCTGTCTGCTTTCAAGCATATCGCCCGTTTCGAGGGGCGAGCACAAATGGCGACTTGGGTGATGGCGATTGTAATCAACGCAGTACGCGCGCAATTACGGCGTCGTCTTCGTCATACGTTCCTATCTCTTGATCAGCCCACCCAAGACGGCCAGTTCACTATTTCGGACCTCGTCGCCGACCAAAGACCAACGCCGGAACAGACTCTCGAAGAATGCGAGCGGTTAAAACTTGTCGCGAAGCTAACCCGCAGTCTTCCACCTTCCCAGAGGATGGCTATGCAACTCCGCCAGACGGACGATGGCCTTTCCGTAAGAGAAGCAGCCGAAGTGCTTGGAGTGCCGGTAGGTACTCTGAAAGCACAATTTGCTCGCGGTCGAGCCACACTAAGGAAACAGCTGCGCTGGAGCAATGCAACGGCGAAGGGAAAGGATTCGAATCAATATGACATCGCAGCGCAGCGGTAGTCGAACTAAGGCCTCGGAGGTCGGGGCAGGCCCGATTCAGGCGCACCCGGAGAACCCTTCCGCTAACTACACACCCAACTATGAAGAGATCAGGCTCCGCGCATATGAGATTTATCTCGAACGCGGCAGCCGTTCAGGCAATGAGCTTGATGATTGGCTGCAAGCCGAACGCGAGATCAAAGGGTCGCCCGCCGCAAGAGCGCGAGTCGACCGCTAGAGAAGAACACTAAACCATGAGCGCCCAGTCGACCGCTTTCGATCCTGGGAAAGAAGCTCGCATCTTATTTTCACTTTGCCGATCGAACAGCAGCTATGAGTGACAATCGGTCAATGGGAGCGTTGATGGGGCTATGGATGTTAACAATGGCCTGCGTATTCGTCACGACGCTGTGTTGTGCCAATGCGCAAGTGAGCGGTGGAGAGGTTCTCACGCTCGACGGAGCACTCCGCTTGGCCAAATCCAATAATCGGGACCTCAAGAAGTTCGGACTTGATGTAGGCAAGCAGCGAGAAGCATTGAGCGAGGCAAAGACGCACCTGTATCCTCGGTTCGACACATCCGTGCTTGCGGCCGAGTTGCTCGCGCCACTCGATTTCACGGTCAAGAAAGGCCAGTTCGGTACCTACGCAGGAACGGGGCCGATTCCAGGATCTAACACCGATCTTCACACGCCGGCTCGTCCAATCGCGATTGCCTCGGTCACTGCCACGCAACCGCTTACGCAGTTGCTTCGCATTCATCTATCCATCGCGGGCGAGCGACTGAAGGTCGATGCGGCACAGTTGTCCTTCGACCAACGCAGACAGAAACTAGCGAACGACGTTCGCCAATCGTATTACCAAGTTCTCCAGGAGCAGATCCAGAATGAGTCTCAACAAGCGGTGGTGAAGTATCTGGAGGAGTTGCTGCAACTCACGGACCGGCGTTTTAGCCAACACGCCGTACTCGAAGCTGATCGATTGAGTGTCAAGGCAGAAGTCGCCAAGGCGGCTTACCAGTTGACCACCATCGAAGACAGGCTCGCCGATAGCAAAGAGGCCCTCAATCACCTCATAGGACGCAGCCTGCAGACGGAATTTTCGGTAGAACCGGTTGCCCCAACTCTCCTCGAAGAACAGGACCTTACCACTGCCCGGACGAATGCACTCCAACATCGTCCGGAAATGAAGATCGCGGAAAATCGCATGCGTCAAGCTGAGCTCGAGACCAAGAGCGAGAAGACGCATTACATCCCTGATATCGCCATTCAGGCAAGCTACACCAGCCCGGTAAACATCAATTTTCTGCCGCAAAACATAGGCTCTGTGGGCGCCCTGTTTACCTGGCAGCCTTGGGATTGGGGAGGGAAGCGACACAAGGTTCGAGAAGCTGCCCTTACAGAGAAGCACGCGGGACTCTCCGTCGAAGACACACGTGAGCAGATTCTTCTGGATGTGGATTCGAACTTCAGGCGTCTCCGGGAAGCTCGCGCGCACCTTGCAGTTGCAGAAGCACTTCGAGACGCTGAAACCGAGAAGATGCGGAATCAAAAGGAAGCGTATTCCCAGCAATCGATCTTACTCAGTGACTTGCTGAAGCAGCAGTCTTCGCTGGCCGATGCGGAGAGCCAATACCGTCGGGCGGTTCTTGCCTATTGGAGTGCACGCGCTGATTTTCAGAAAGCGCTGGGTGAGGAGTAGAGCCATGAAGCCTTTTCTGATATTGGGTCTCCGATGGGACGCGTCAGCAATCCCGGTTGTTTTGTCGTTCGCGCTAATGTTGGGCGGATGTAATCAGGAGTCGCAGATACCCTCGCAGCCGCTAAAGGCGGTTCGGCTCGTGACCGTGGCAGCGCCGCGGATGAGCGCAGAGACGCTGCGTTACTCAGCGTCCATCCTTCCTTACGCGCAGGTCGACCTCATGTTTCGCTCCTCGGGATATGTCACGAATGTAAGTCAGGTACGAGGAGCAGATGGACGAACTCGCAACATAGGAACCGGGGATTACGCAGAAGAAGGCCTCACGCTTGCTCACATTCGCTTGCAAGACCTGCAGAATCAAGTGGCGCAGGCACAAGCCCAACTCGATCAGGCTGCGGCGCAACACGCCAAGGCCGATCAGGATTTTCAGCGGGCAAAATCCCTGTATTCGACGCAAAGCCTCACCAAGCCAGACTTCGACCAGTCGGAGGCAGCCTTCAATTCAACGCAAGCTGCGATGGACAATGCAAAGGCTGCGCTCCTTCAATCCAAGTTGCTGCTTGGAGACGCCGACTTGAAGGCTCCCTTCTCCGGATACGTCCTAAGCCGGAATATAGACCTGGGAAGCTTGGTTTCTCCGTCAACAAATGCTTTTACGATCGCCGACATCGGACGGGTAAAGGCAACCTTCGGCGCCCCGGACTACGTTCTCAGTCGGATACGTTTAGGGCAAGAGCTGACGATACAGACAGAGAACGATGCTGCTCCTCTTAAGGGACGGATTACAAGCATTTCCCCATCTGCCGATACGCGAAACCGAATCTTTGCCATTGAAGTGACCGTAAACAATCCTGACCGTCATTTGAAGCCGGGCATGATCGCGTCGGTTGCACTCGGTGAAGTTCCGCATTCGTCGATCTCCGTCCCACTTAGCGCCATCGTGCCGTTTCCTTCTGAGCCCGAGCACTTTGCGGTGATGGTCGCACAAGAGCGCAGCGGTAGGCTGATTGCTAGGTTGCGAAAGATTCAGTTGGGAGCGACTCAGGACAATTCAGTTGCGGTTGAGGGAGTTCAACCCGGAGAACGGGTTGTGTCCGTAGGCGCTCAACTTTTGAGAGATGGCGACTCCATCCAAGTAATTCCTTAAGCAGACGATTCCAATGGCATACAAGAGCGACCAGGATCGAATCGAAAAAACCCACAATGCTCCCAGGTTCTTTGTGGAGCACCCACAGGTTTCGTGGGTGCTACTGATGGGTGTTCTTGTATGGGGCTGGTTCGGCTACCACAGTATGCCCCAACGGAAGGACCCCGACATTCCGGTCCGGGTGGCGGTGGCCTTCTGTCCGTGGCCGGGTGCCACAGCGCAGCAAGTTGAGCAGTTTGTCACTCGTCCCATCGAGGATACCGTTGCCGAGAACAAGACGATTCATCCCGGTACGGCATCCGACTATGGAGTTCGGTCTGTCTCGCTCCCCGGCGCAGCTTACGTCTACATCCAGCTCGCCGAAAATATCTCGGACGTCAAAAGGCAATTCAGCGACATCAATCTCAAGGTGAACGCACTCAACAGCCAACTCCCGCAAGGTGCAGGCCCGATCTCGTTCCAAAGCGACTTCGGCGATACCGCTGCACTCATGTTGACTTTAGCCAGCCCTAAAGCAGACCAGGTTGAGATCAATATTCGTGCGCAAGCCATCGAGTCTGCAATCCAATCTGTCCGGGCTAAGAGGAAATACAAAAAGAACGAGATCCCAGTCGCGATCGTCTATTCGTTTCCGCGGTCCATCGCTCCAGCGACTATGCTCGACGCGGTACAGCTCTTCGAGCAGCAGGCAGAACAAGAGGGAGTCTTACACGTTCCACAGGTAATTCAAGGAAGCGGTTTTGTCGCTGTGGATGGTGTGTCGGATAAGGACGACGCCACCATCGGGCGCTTCGTGGCATCGTTTTTTCAGACGCAATTGCAGCGATCTGATTTGCATCCCGACGGATGGACGCCAATCGTCATCCGCGATCCGCGCGACGTTCGGACCAAGCTGACTAATGTTGCGGGAGATAAGTATAGCTACGCGGATCTTGACAACTTTTCTGACCTGATCGGCAGAACGGTTCAAGGCGCACCAGAGACCTCAAAAGTGGAGAGGCGAGGTCTGTTGCCGCAAGTGGTCTACCTGGAATATTCGCAAGATCGCTTAGCCGAATACGGACTTCAGCCAGCAGCTCTCGGACAAGTCCTGCACGCCCGAAACATTATCGCGCCGGGAGGCGACTTCGAGACCGGCCAGCGAGCGATCATCATTAACCCCTCTGGGCAATTCGAAAGCAGAGACGCAATTGGGAATGTTGTTGTAGCGGCAACGTCGGCTGGCTCCCCGGTGTATCTGCGGGACCTGGTCAAGATTTTCCCCGGCTATCAGAGCCCCGCCAGATATCTCAACTACTACACGTGGCAGGATGCAACTGGAGAATGGCAGCGCAGCCGCGCGGTCACGCTGGCAATCTACATGCGCGATCAGCAGCAGATCGCGAGCTTCGGTCAGTCAGTCGACGGAAAGCTCGCGCAGCTCAAACAGATTCTTCCTGTGGATCTCATCATTGCTCATACCTCCGACCAGCCCCTGCAGGTGAAGGAAAACATTCATCTGTTCCTGCGCGCTCTGCTGGAGGCGATCATCCTGGTAGTCGGAGTGTCGCTAATTGGGTTTTGGGAATGGCGTCTCGCGCTCATCATGGCCCTGGCAATTCCTATCACCCTCGCTATGACTTTCGGCGTCAGCTACATGCTGGGCATCGACCTGCAGCAAGTTTCGGTAGCGACGCTCATCATCGCCTTAGGTCTGCTGGTCGATGTTCCCGTGGTGGCTGGCGATGGTATCAAACGCGGACTTGCCGCTGGACTGCCGCGTCGCATTGCGGCCTGGCTTGGTCCGACCAAGCTGGCCACGGCCATCTTTTACGCAACACTGACGAACATCATCGCCTATCTTCCTTTTCTCTTGCTGACCGGCAATACCGGAGAGTTCCTGAAAAGCCTCCCCATCGTCATGACCACGGCGCTGCTCTGTGCATTAGTGGTTGCCATGACGTTTGTTCCACTGCTGGGTTACTACATTCAGCGACCGCCGGCCAGGAAAGAGTCCACGATAGAAGAGAAGCGTGAGAGGGGCTTTTACGGTTTCTATAACCGGTTGGTGGGCCGGGCGATTCAACACCGGTGGGCCGTGCTCGCCGGTTCTTTTGTGTTCTTGCTGATCGGCGGTTCCGCCGCTTCCCACCTCAAGTCACAGTTTTTTCCTGAAGATGTCCAATATTGGTTTTACCTCGACATCTGGCTGCCGAACGACGTGCCCTTGAGCGCGACAAACGATACGGCTATGCGAGCGGAGGAGGTTGTACGCAAGGTTGTTGAAGCTGCTCCAGAAGGGAAAACAATGGAGAAGGGAACAGAGCACCTCCTGACTTCCATGACGAGTTTTGTCGGTGGCGGCGGCCCACGCTTCTGGTTTTCCATCGCTCCCGAAGCGACCCAGACCAATTATGCGCAGGTGATTGTGCAGGTACGCGATAAGGAGGCGACGCCAAAGCTGATTGGACCGATTCAACAGGAACTCAATAGACAGGTTCCGGGAGCTTGGATTACGGTGCGGCAGTTGCAAACGAATCCAGTTGAGACTCCGGTTGAAGTCCTTATTTCAGGGCAGGCAGATACCGATCCGCGAACCGAGAGCGACGATATCCGATCTCTTCGGGCCATCGCGTCGCAAGCCATGGACATTGTTCGCCAATCGCCTGGAATATCCGTATTGAGGGACGATTGGAGCCCTGACAGTCCGCAGATGAAGATCGAGATTGATCCGGAACGCGCCAACCTCGTCGGTATTAGCAACGCGGATGTCGCTGCGTCCACGTCTGCCGCAATCAGCGGGAACCCGGTGGGTCTGTATAAGGAGGGGAATAAGGACATCCCGATCGTTGTCCGCCTCCGGCCGCAGGATCGCGCGCGGCTTTCGCAGATCGAAAATCTCTACGTCAACTCTTCTCAAGAGAATGTCAAAGTCCCTCTGCTTTCGGTGGCGACTTTGAAAAACACTCTTGACACCGCAAGGATTCGGCGGCGCGAACATTTTCGTACCTTATCAATCTTGTGCTTTCCCGCGCCCGGCGTCCTTGCCTCGGAGGTACTCGCACCGATCGAGCCTAAACTACTTGCCCTCAACAACAGTCTTCCGCCCGGCTATCACTTGCAGATTGGTGGCGAAAAGGCAAAACAGGTCGAGGGATTCACGAATCTCGCCGTCGTTCTTCTGATTTCTCTGGTGGGCATCTACCTGGCGTTGCTGATTCAGTTCAACAACGCCATCAAGCCGTTGTTGGTCTTCGCCGCCGCTCCCTACGGAGCGATCGGAGCGCTAATCGCTTTGGCTATTATGGGCACCCCTTTTGGCTTCATGGCATTTCTTGGCGTAGCCAGCCTCATTGGCGTCATCGTCAGTCACGTCATCGTGCTCTTCGACTTCATCGAGGAGATGCATGAAAAAGGCGAACCGCTGGAGCGCGCGCTTCCGGACGCCGGCATTGAGCGTATTCGGCCCGTGATGATCACCGTGGGCGCCACGATCCTGGCTTTGTTTCCTCTCGCGCTCGAAGGTGGCCCGCTCTGGAAGCCTCTGTGCTATGCCCAGATTGGCGGCCTCGCGGTCGCCACATTCATCACCTTGCTTCTAGTCCCGGTCTTTTATTCGATTTTTGTCCTCGATCTCAAGTGGATCAAATGGGAGGCGATTGACAAACGACAGGAGAATGAAACTCAACCCACGACATCATGACGAATGCTCGGCAGGAGATCACGGCTCTCTTCAAGGGTTGGCAGGGCTTTAATTATGAGCGTAGATGAATATGATCTGGTTGTGATTGGCACCGGCCCAGCGGGCCAGAAGGCTGCGATCGCGGCGGCTAAGGCCGGTAAGCGTGTTGCCATCGTCGACCGGGCCGTCATGATCGGAGGCGTAAGTGTTCACACTGGCACGATCCCCAGCAAGACGATACGCGAGGCCATCTTTCAGCTTGCCGGCTTAGCCGTAAAGGCTCTGTACGGCAATGGATTTCGAAGCCGTGGTATTTCTGTCCAGGATGTCGCCTCCCGTGTGAGCACTATTGTCGAACGAGAGACTGAAGTAGTTCGAGCGCAACTGACGCGAAACGGGATTGTGATTTATCAAGGCGACGCGCTGTTTCTCGATCCCCACACAGTCGAAGTGCATGGCCAAGGGACTAGCGTCAAAGGAGAGAAGATCCTGGTGGCTTGCGGCACACGACCCGCGCACAGCCCAGAGATTCCCTTTGACAACCATCGGATTGTGGATACCGATCACCTTCAAGCCATGGGTGGTCTTCCGAAAGAAATCATTGTGGTCGGAGCTGGGGTTGTGGGCCTTGAGTACGCATCGTTCATGGCCGTATTGGGTGCCGATGTTACTTTGATTGACCAAAGACCGACCGTTATCGAGTTCGTAGATCGACAAATCGTTGAAGCACTTTCCTACCATCTGCGCCAGCTTGGGGTTACGTTTCGGTTGGCGGAAAAAGTGACACATGTCGGGATCGACGCAGTGCGCGATCGTGTCTTTGCCGATCTGGAGAGCGGCAAGAAAATCCAAGCCGACGCGCTCGTTTATGCCGTGGGCCGCCAAGCCAATGGCGACCAACTTGGCTTGGATGCTGCAGGGTTGACGGAGGACTCGCGCGGTAGGTTGAAAGTAAATCAGTTCTTTCAGACCGATATTCCACACATCTACGCGGCTGGCGATGTCATTGGATTCCCTGCACTGGCAAGCACGTCGATGGAGCAGAGTCGGCTGGCGGCCTGTCACATGTTTGGAATCCCATTTGAACACACGCCTGATCTTTTTCCTTACGGGATTTATACCATTCCGGAAATCTCCATGATTGGCCCGACGGAGGAAACCCTAACCGCCAACAAAATTCCATATGAGGTGGGAATTGCAAGGTATTCTCAGCTCGCAAAGAGCATGATGCTCGGCGATGAGACCGGGATGCTGAAGCTGCTTTTCGATCCGGGAACCCATAAACTCCTTGGCGTGCATGCTCTGGGACAGCGTGCGACTGAAATCATCCATATTGGCCAAGCGGTACTCTTCTACGGCGGGTCAGTCGAATATTTCCGGGATATAGTCTTTAACTATCCAACGCTCGCCGAAGCGTACAAAGTAGCCGCCTTCGACGGCTTGAACAAACTCTGATCAAGGCGCTCAAGAATGGGAAAACGGCGGAAAGCTAATAGGAGACAACCGGAACTGGGCCGACAACACATGCGCATCGACATGAGCGTCTCGTCTTTATTGCTCTTCGGATTTGTTCTGTCGGTGCCGCCAGGAATAACGCAGACGGCCGCTGACAAATATCCAGACAACCCGACCCCGCAAGTCAATGTGCCATCGAGAACTGCACGGCTCGGCCGGCTGCCAATAGAGTGGATTATTGGTCCATACATTCCGGTACAGGGGCAACTCGAAGCTTTATCGAATGCCCAGCGAGGGCAGATTTATGTTCGGCAGACGTTCCTCACCGCCGGATCTTATGTGGCGAGGGCGTTTTCAGCTGGGCTTGACCAGGCACGCGGGGAGCCTCCCGAGTGGGGCGGCGGTTCTGTTGCCTATGGCAGACGTTACGCCGCGCGGTACGGAGAGTTCATAGTTCAGAACAGCATATTGTCTGGAGGGAATGCTCTGCTCGGGTATGAGCCTCGGTACGAACTTCTGCCGTTGCGACGGGTTTTGGCGTCGCACGCGCCACGCTATATCGCGAAACTTTGCAGCCTATGACCGAACCGAGCACCACCTTCGGCCACAAGTGCCGATGTACAGCGGAGCGTTCGTGGCTGGCGTGCTCTACAACACCTGGCTGCCGGGACAACATAACATCTGGAAAGGCGGTGCTTACAATATGTTGTCGCAGGCAGGAATCGGAAGTGGTTATAACTTCGCGAGTGAATTTGCGTTGGATATTCTGCACGCGTTTGGCCTGAAAAAGGGCGTGAGGGGTGCGCCATAGTCGCGGGAGTTCTACAAGGAAGATCGCACTTGCTGTGGAGGGCGATGTGAACTTGAAACTGGCTGGAAAGGTCGCGCTGGTAACGGGATCGACTGCGGGGATCGGGTTTGCGATAGCTCAATCGCTCGCAATCGAGGGTGCGCATGTCTACGTGAATGGACGCACGCAAAAGCGCGTGGATGCGGCGATGGCAGCAATCCGATCCCATGCCGCAATGGCTAAGGTTGATGGTATTGCAGCGGACTTTTCGGGTTCAGTCGGAGCAGAGGTAGTGATTGCAAAGCTTTCCACGGTGGATGTGTTGGTGAACAACGTCGGAATTTTCGAGCCGAAGCCATTTGGCGAGATTCCGGATGCCGACTGGTACCGATTCTTCGAGATCAACGTAATGAGCGGAGTGCGACTGGCGCGACACTACCTCTCGGGAATGTTGAAGAGGAACTGTGGCCGCATTCTTTTCATTTCGAGCGAATCGGGTGTGCAGATTCCGCCGGAAATGGTGCATTACGGAGTGACGAAGACTGCACAGATTGCGGTTGCACGGGGGATTGCGGAGTCGGTGGCCGGAACCGGCGTGACTGTGAACAGCATTCTTGCCGGACCGACGGAGTCGGAAGGCGTGGGTGCCTTTGTCGAGGCGATGGCGACGCAGGAAAACAAATCGAAGGCGGAAGTGGAGAAGGAGTTCTTTGAGCATATCCGGCCGTCGTCTCTGCTGAAGCGCTTTGCCACCGTGGATGAAGTTGCAGCGCTGGCCACTTACGTCGCCAGCGAACTTTCTTCAGCGACAAACGGGGCAGCAATCAGAGTAGATGGTGGTGTTGTTAGAGCGATTCTCTGAACGAACATATGCAATCGGCGATTGGGTCCCGTTACGAGGCGCTATTCCTGTGTCGCGTGGACAAGACGGGTTCTTTTTTGGCGACATTGTCCAGGCGTGCTACCTGGTTAAGAGCAGATCAACTATGAACCCCACGTATCTCCCCGCCCTCGCTGCCCTGTCCGGTTCTGCCGTCGGCGGGTTAACGTCGTTTCTCAGTTCGTGGCTCGGTCAAAGCGCCCAGGTTAGGGCGCAGGTGTTCCTTAACGACAAGAGTCGCAGGCAGGAGCTCTATCGCGAGTTCGTTGATGAAGCTTCGAAGGGATACATCGACTCAATCACAACCAACACGCCTGATCTAACCAAGCTTGTCGCGTCCTACGCTCTGATCAGTCGCATGCGCTCACTATCGTCGCCAAAGATAATCGAAGAGGCAGAAAAAGTCGCTCAACTGATCGTACGGTCATACCCTGAGCCAAATATGACATTTGCCGACCTCCGTCCAATGATCACCGCAAAGGCAATTGATCCTCTGCGGAGTTTTTCCGAATCGTGTCGTGAAGAATTGGAAGGGCTGAAATAGAATGGCTCTCTTTGGATCGACGAGGGGCGCAAGGGTCGATTCGACGGCGAATTTCGCTGGCTTCTTTTCGCGACGACGGGCGCTAACATGAACATATGTTGACCATACGTCCTGCTGCACGAACCGCAGATCGCGATGCGATCTGGTCCATCGTGGTGCCGATCATCCGCTCAGGGAACACATACACGTTGCCACGGGATATGATTAGAGAAGACTCGCTACTATATTGGCCTTCGAAGGACCACGAAGTCTTCGTAGCGGAAGACGAAAACACGATTGGGGGCACATACTATCTACTAAGAACGAAAGTGAGAAAACCCATCGTTGGCGAGAAGGAAGACCGTTAAAGGAAGTCGGCGGAGGCCCTACCACGCCAAACCTGTTGCATGAGTATACTAATTTAACCTATTGATAATAAACGAGATATTGGTGGAGGCGACGGGAGTCGAACCTTCCATCCCCATTTAGATTCTGTAACTTGCTGATTCTACAAACGGACTAAAGTGCCAAAAGGCCTACACAAGCCTGTCCATCGTACAATTATCGTACAATTTTTGCCTATTGAAAAGCCGCCAACTGCCCCGAAAAACATCGAACCCACTTCGAGAAGAGATCGAAAATACCGCCGTCCGCTATTTTCACAATCTACGATAATCGAGAAATAGTGATCGTCGATAACTCGGATGTTTTCCCGCAATCAGACCTTTTTGCTCGTCTGTGGAGAAACGAGTGGCCTCAGAGTGGCAGGCGCAACTTCTTCAAAAATGCGATGTAGCGCGGATCGCCACGCAGATTCTTTAGCAGCGGGTCCCATTTGGTGCTTGCGACTCCGCCGTCGTGCTGCACATAAACTCGCTCCAGCCACTCAAATGCTTTGTCGGGCTCCTTTCGGAAGGCATAAACGTCGGCGATTTGGAAGGCGGCACTGGTTTGATATTTGGCAATGAACTCGCTCAAAGCGGTGTCGGACTCTTTCTTCCGACCAAGTGCGTAGTACGCAACGGCCTGTCCTCGTAACCGCAAGGCGGCCATCGGTTCTCGCTCGATTTCGACTAAAGCAGCCTGAACCCGGCCCTGCACCAAATATACCAAGCCTAACGATTCATGGTCACCGGGAAGACCGGGATTGAGTTCTAATGCCTTCTTGAAGTTTGCTTCTGCTTCGTCTTCGCGGCCCATAGCCCAGCAGGCCTGCGCCAGCGATTCGCGACTTGCTGCGTTGAGCGGATCCAATGCAATGGACCGGCGAACCAATTCCCGAGCTTGCTCAAAGTGGCCGAGGGAACCTGCCAGGGTGGAGGCGCTATATAGAACTGCGGGATTTCCGGGGTCGAGGGCGAGAGCGCGCTGTAAGGAAGCATTCGCTCCCATCCAGTCCCAATCGACAAGCCTCTTGATCTGCCCGATTAGCGCGTGGGCCTCTGGCAGACTCGGATCCAGGGCTAGAGCCTGCTCCGCCGCTTCCCGCGCCTGCCGCTGGCCCTCCTCATGGGGAATAAAGCCTCTATCGGCTTGGCGAAAGCGGGCACGAGACAAACCCACCCAGGCCGGCGCGTAGTTGGAGTCAAGTTTGATCGCCTGCTCGTAATAGCTTACAGCCCTGTTCAGATCTCCGTCGTTGTCCCGGTTGAGGAAATAACGTCCTTCCATGTAGGCGTCGAAGGCTTCCGCGTTGACAGGACGCAACCGCGTCAAATCAGCTTGCTGTTGCGGAGTCAAACGGATTTGGATCTCCCGCACCACGGCTTTAGCTACATCATCTTCCAGACTGAGAATATCTCGCTGGCGATAATCAAAATCCTGAGCCCACACATGGCTCTGGTCCTTCACCTGAAGCAGTTGAACAGTGATGCGCAGGCGGTCCTCGTTTCCTCGAAGGCTGTTTTCCAGCACATACTGAACAGAAAGGTCACGTCCGATTTGGTCCAAGCGTTGATTACTGTGTTTGTATCCCATCACGGAGGTTCGCGCGATGATTCCCAGTTGTTCCGGGTGCAGCCGAGATAACTGTGCAATCATCTCCTCCGTCAGACCGTCTGCGAGATACTCCTCTTTGGGATCGCCAGTGAGATTCTGGAAGGGCAGCACGGCCAGCATGATCTTTTCCGATCTTGGCGGCGCAGCCCGAAAACGCCAAGAAATATAGCCGGCGACAAGCAAAACGACTGCAACCGCGCCCAAGACAGCACCGATCCGCCAGTGACTCCAGGGTCTGGGGATTACTGCATTAACCTTTGATGACACTAGGACGGTTAGGGCCGGTGTTCGGGAGCTCTCGTTGCCAGCTTTTGCGTCAACAGCTGTTCCGGGTGTGGAGACACCGGAAGTAAGAACTTGAGCCGCATTCCGTTGCGGGACGTCCGCAGCTTCGGCAAGTACGACATCGGCTGCGAACTGGTACCCCTTTCGTGTAATCGTAACGATCAACCGGCGGTCTTCGGAATTGTCCGCCAGCGCCTTACGCAAGTGCGAAATGTACTGCTTCAGGTTCCCCTCTTCTACGAAGATGTCCCCCCAGACCGCTTGGAGCAATTCTTCCTTTGTAATCAAACGGTTGGGGTTTTGAGCCAGGAAAAGCAGGACGTCGAAGGCTTTCGGGGTGAGGGGGATGGGTGAATCGTTGCAAGAAAGTGTGCGTTTTTGAGGATCAATCTCAAACGCTCCAAAGCGGTACAAATAACCCATGGCAAAGGCGATTCGGTCTTTCATTGAGATATTTCCCGGTTTTTCACCTTTTTTTACCGATTTCTTGACGACTTCCAAAAAGCCTTTCGTTCAGAATGCGACAAATCGTCAGGGTGAGATTGACAGGCACTTCGCAGGCTGATGAGGGCAAGTATAAATGAAGAGCACATCCAAGGCAGTCGAACAAGACCTCGCGCAATTCGCAATTGAAGCCCACGGTGGCCTTGAACGCTGGAAACGCTTCACGACACTCTCCGTCCACGGGATCAATGGCGGTGTGCTCTGGGGGGCCAAGGGCAAAGCCGGGGTCCTCGACGACGTAACGATCACAGTCGACCTTCGGTCGGAGAAGGTTTCGCACTGGCCCTTCGGCTCTCCGGATCGAAGGTCTCGCTTCGAACCTCAACGGGTCGCCCTCGAAAACGCCAAAGGTGAGGTAGTGGAAGAACTGCTTCAACCCCGATCATCGTTCAAGGGACACACTCTCGAGACCCCCTGGAGTGACTTGCAACTTGCATACTTCGCCGGGTGCGCGATGTGGACGTATCTGAATACTCCGTTTCTCCTCATTAGACCCGGCGTTGAATCCGAAGAACTCGAGCCGTGGGGAGAATCTGGTGAAACGTGGCGTCGCCTGAAGGTCCGCTTTCCCGCGGATATCGCGACCCACAGCACAGAGCAGACACTGTACTTCGATCAGCAAGGGGTGTTGAAGAGACACGACTACGACGTCGAGATCAGCGGCGGCACAGCGGCCGCACACTACGTCTCCGATCTCAAGGAGTTTTCCGGCATCGTCTTTCCGACCACGAGGAGGATATTCCCTCGCCAACCGGACGGCCATTCTCTGCCCGAACCGTTGGTCGTCTCCATCGACCTGGATCAGTTCGTCCTCAGCTAGGAGATCGAACGGTCTGACATAGTTCCTTGTGTGAGAGTTTCCGACAGGAGAGTAATCGTGAGTTCGGTAGTCGTGAGTTCGACAGCAACGCCAAGCAACACCACCGCACCAACGCAATACGTCACGGTAGGAGATAACACCTATGCCTATCGCCAGTTTGGTTCAGATCCCGGTGTTCCACTGTTGTTCCTGCAGCATTTCACGGGCACGCTCGACAACTGGGACCCTGCCGTCACAGACCCTCTGGCGTTAGGCCGGTCAGTCATCCTCTTCGAGAACGCCGGCATTGGGCGCTCCAACGGAAGAGTGCCCACCACTGTCGCTGGAATGGCGGATCATGCCATGAAGTTCCTTGACGCGCTCGGCTTGACTCGGGTGGATGTACTTGGGTTCTCACTGGGCGGCATGGTTGCCCAGGTAATGGTTCTGAAACGGCCGGCGCTCTTGCGGAGGATCATTCTGAGTGGTACGGGGCCTGAGGGTGGAGTTGGCGTCGCCATGGACAGGCCGGAGCTTCTGAAAATCTTCGTCGATCAGCAGATGCCCGCGAGTGAAAAGCTGCTCAAGCTGTTTTTCGAAACCACGGAGACGAGTCAATCGGCTGGACGCCAGTTTGTAGACCGCCTTGCACGGCGGACAGAAGATAAGGACACTTCAACCACCGCAGAGGCAGCCGGAGCCCAACTCGCGGCGATGTCTGCTTGGGAGAAGTCCGGCGGCGAGCCCTACGCTGACCTGAAGAAGATCATGCAGCCAGTGCTGGTTACAAACGGGAATCACGACATCATGATTCCCACAGTGAACTCATTCACGCTCAGCGAGCATCTGCCCAACGCGCAGCTCATCATCTATCCAGATTCTGGTCACGGATCGTTATTTCAGCACTCTGGCGTATTCACCGGTCATGTATCCGAGTTCCTCGATCGAAAGTGACATGGTTGTCGTCGGGTGGGATTAACCCAAATGAAAGGATCCAATGCAAGGCACAAGTAGAAAACTGATCGCCGTAATCGGCGCAACGGGACAACAGGGAGGCGCAGTGCTACGTGCCTTACAAGCGAGCAGTCAATTCAAACTGCGCGCTCTGACTCGCGATCCAGACAAGCATCGTAACCTTGCTGAGGAAGTCGTCGCCGCGGATTTAAACCGGCCCGAAACGCTCGAAGCCGCATTCAAAGCGGCGCATGGCGTTTTTCTAGTAACCAATTTTTGGGAAGAAGGCGCGAACGAGCTTAAGCAGGCAACTGCGGCTGTGCGCGCGGCCAAGGATGCCGATGTCAAACACTTTATCTGGTCCACGCTACCAAATGTAGAAGCGATCAGCCGCGGCAAGTTCCACCTTCCCCACTTTACCGGCAAGGCCAAGATTGATCAGATCGTCAAGGAAGCGGGGTTTGCGAATCGTACGTTCGTCATCGCTCCTTTCTACTACCAGAACCTTCTGGGCCCTCTGGCTCCGCAAACGCAGGTTGATGGATCCGTGGGCTGGGCTCTCCCTCTTGATCCGAACGTGCGTTGCGTCCACATTGGCGACATCACCGAGTTAGGAAACATTGTGGCCGGAGCATTTGCACACCCGGATGAGGTAGGAAATGGCGAGTATCTGCCGCTCGTCGGAGATTTCATGAGCTTCAACGAAATCGTCGACACGTTGAATCGGCAGGGTCACCAATTCTCATTCAAACAAGTGCCCACGGAAGTCTTTGCGGCCTCCTTTCCAGGAGCCGCCGAGGCGGCAGAGACGTTCAGGTACTTCGAAGCTTATACCTACCTGGGGTCGGATTCGTACGATCGAATTGCGCTCGCAAACCAAATAGCAGGCTGGCAACCGACCGGGTTTTCGGCGTGGGCGCGAATGAATTTTCCCGCTCTGGCAGCGTAAATGCCATTTGCGTTGAAGTGTAGTCACGGCGAACAAAACTGAAGATGAGAAGAACGAGAACGGGAACGTGCAAGACACATATAGGGCAGCAGAGGTATATGAACCGGGCAAGCTTCGATTAGTGGAGCGGAAAGTTTCCGAACCCGGAGCGGATCAGGTTCGGATCCGGGTGGAAGCATGCGGAATCTGTCACACCGACGCAGCCACGGTCATGGGAGTCTACCCCGGTCTGACCCTGCCACGCGTTCCTGGACATGAAGTGGTTGGTCGCATTGAAGCCCTGGGCAGCAGAGTGTCCAAATGGAGAGTCGGTCAAAGGGTTGGTGTCGGTCTCATTGCCGGAGAGGACGGAACTTGTGAACCGTGCCGTCGAGGAGACATCGTAAATTGCCAGAACCCCGTAACGTCTGGAGTCACCGTGGACGGCGGATATGCAGAAGTGATGATCGCGGAGGCGCGTGGCATCTCGTCTGTTCCGGACGAACTCACGTCCGCAGAAGCTGCTCCTGTGCTCTGCGCGGGCATCACGACCTACAACGCTCTACGCAATGCCGGTTTGCGCGCAGGAGATCTGGTCGCCGTTCAGGGCATTGGCGGCCTGGGGCATCTGGGTGTCCAGTTTGCGCGGCACATGGGGTTCCGTACGGTCGCAATCGGCCGTGGACGCGACAAGGAAACGCTGGCGAAAGACTTGGGCGCGCACGTCTACATCGACGCTGCCGCCGAGGATGCAGCCGCGGTGCTGCAGCGTATGGGCGGGGCGAGAGCGATTCTTGCCACCGGGATCAGTGGTAATGCCCTGGGATCACTTGTGTCCGGTCTTGCAGCCCGCGGAAAATTGATTGTGGTTGGTGTACCGCAGGACCAGATCCAGTTGGATGCGTTCCCGCTCGTGTTTGGAGGGCGCTCGATTTACGGGAGCCTCACGGGAACGCCGATTGATGGCGAAGACACCCTTACCTTCAGCGTCCTGCAGAATATTCGCCCGATGATCGAGACATTTCCTCTCGAACAGGCTGCTGATGCTTACACTCGCATGATGCAAGGCAACGCGCGGTTTCGCGTGGTGCTGGTTATGAAGAATGGAGCCGCTTAGCGTGCGGTGAATCCGGCATGAAGGAGGAGTTGTGGCGACCTACAACAGCAGTCGAGTTGCAAGGAAGAAAGGAGATGAGCATGTCATCGAAACCAAAGCGGAATGAAAGTACAGGGCCCCAGTCGATCTCCACTCCGGCGGCGGAGGCGGGACAGGCTTCGATGGGGAATACGACGCACGAGGAGGAGATCAAGCGTCGCGCATACGAAATCTATCTCGAACGTGGCGAACAACCAGGCCGCGAGTTGGACGATTGGCTCCAAGCCGAACGCGAACTCGAAGGTCGGGTGCTTGCGCAGGCGGGCTAGGAAGCTGATCTGCCACAAAGCAGAGGAGGACAGACATGAGATCCGGAAGTTCGAGACCTAGGTTCCTTGCGAGCACGATCACGGCCCTGGCGGTTGAAGCAGATCGCCAGTCGAGCGCGGGCGGTATTCGGGAATGTTTGAGAGTCGGGTGCAATCGCGAAGAAATCGTATTTTCCACTTGATGGAGAATACATACAAATGAAAGGCACAGACGCGCAATGAAGATAGGAGCGGATATGGATAACGTTCGAGACAAAGCGGCCAACGCCAAGGAAATGCCTAAGAGCATTTTCCCAGTAGTCCCGACGACAAGAATTCTGGCTATCGGACAATTCACGAAGCCTCCAACACCGGAGCAAATAAAGAAGATCTTTCCGAAGGAAGTACCAGCTACGCTTCGACTGTATCTGGCTGGCAAGATCGACCAATGGTGGATTCGCCAGACGCAGACAGGCCCTGTTTTCCTCTTGAACGTGACCTCGCTCGAAGAGGCGCGTACTCTGATGGAAAAGTTGCCGCTAGGCCAAGCGGGTCTTATGAAGCACGAGTTCATCGAGCTTGGTCCGCTGACTCCACTTCATCTACTTCTCAGCGATGGAGGGTCGACAGCCGGTAAATAGCGTGTCCTTGCGATCTCGATGAGCGCGAAGCGCGCTGGGTTCGTCGAGCGGATGCCGAAATGCAACACGAAAGGCAAAATTCAAAGGAGAGGCACATACACATGAAAAGCACAGACACAACAGTCGGAGTCTCCGCACAGACGACGAGAACCAAATACGATGGGGTCCTCCTCACCATACGCTCGCGCAAGTCCTTCTTCGAGGTTACTCAAGCGATCGAGAGCAGCATGCAGCGCTTCCACACCCCCAAACTGATGGAATATGTGACGCACGGCAACCGCGCGGGTGTCGAAGCTTACGTCGAGTCCACTTCGAAGCCGATGGCAATCTTCTGGGACTTCGAGCAGGGCTCCACAATGCGCCTCGCGGGGATTCCCATCGAGTCGAAATTCTATCTTGTCGGGAACGCTGTCATCGCACGTGGTTTGTTCGAGTACACCGGTGCCGCCGGCCTGGGCGCGCCCGTGCGCATCTGTGTGTCCCAGCGGGACGGCGAGGAGACACGGATTGACATGGACCTACCGTCTGCATTTTTCAGCAAATTTCCGGAGACACGGCTGTCGTCTGTACCCGCTCTGCTCGACGAGAAGTTGATAGAGCTCTTCGAGGATGCCGCTGCCTAGGACGGAGCGACGGCATCGCGTCTGCGACTTGTTGCTGTGAGATTTTACCAGCTCCCGACTGGGGTGGACCGTGGGAGATCAGCCACACCGCTTCTGGCCGATTGCTGATCGTATTTTCCACTTGATGGAGAAGGGGCATATGAACGATCACAGTAAACAAAAATCCGTCAATTCTCGTCGTTCGTTCATTGCCGGGTTTGGCGGCGTACTGGCAGCCGCTGCTGCCCTCACAAAAACAACGTTTGGCGGAGGTCTTGAACATGAAAGTCAGCTGGTTCCGCCAAGTC